>Ga0315318_10000025_pt1:42500-55275 | contig 55275 bp, 36 predicted proteins | sample M1200m3416metaG_FD_203703 | JGI IMG/M metagenome (GOLD analysis project Ga0315318, IMG submission 203703) | Ammonia-oxidizing marine archaeal communities from Monterey Bay, California, United States - M1 200m 3416 | ecosystem: Environmental > Aquatic > Marine > Coastal | place: USA... | reverse complement strand
GGCCAATATCGAAATGGGCGCTTTCACCTTGTACAGATCATCTAGGTCAACATGGAGCGCCCCGGCAAACAACAGAAAGCTCAACATGCCCTTCATTAGGACATCGTAAAAATTGATTCTGGACAGCATTTCGCGCACCACAGATCGAAACTCAAGAGCAGGAAACACTGCATCGATCGCGAGTACAACGAGTGAGGCGGACAACGCCACGACGACTAAGCCAATGGTGTGCGGTAGCTTCAACCACCGGTGGTTCACATAGCCAAACGCGGCAGCCAGCGTGAATAAAAGGGCAACTAGGTTGAGGATGGAGTCAATGTTCACGGGTACGCTCCTCAAGCCTACTCTATCCTGATCATGGCGTCAGTGACGAATATGACCCGAGATACCCGTGATGTAAGATGAAAATCGAAGCGAGCTGTACGTTACCAGACAGCCGGAAAATACCTAGTTAAGCTAAAAAACGTCAGTCAGCCTAACTCCACGGTATCTCAATATCATATTCCGTCGCATCAAGGTCCGTAGCAGTCACTCGCACACGGTCAGGGTTATGCACCCGTAAATTAAGGTTCATCCCACCAGTGTCTCGAAGTTCTCCTAGCGAAAAATCCTTCTTGTCAGCATTTTCAAGACGATAATGTGTTGCCGCATAACTAGTCTGCCCACCCGTAGGAATCACTTCCAACTTGATATCAGTGATCGCCATGCCACTTTTATTGGTAACGGTAATGAAAAGTTGTGAGACTTCTATCTCAATGGGACCACCTAAAGACGTATTCTCTGAGGAACCACCACAGCCCGTCGTTGTCAATGTCATTGCGAAAATAATCGCCGAAATGGACACTGACAGAATCCGTGATTGCATTGTCACGATCGCCCCCTTCCAGACGTCACTGACCCGCCGCCGCCGGAATCACCCTAGCTTCTTACGTGAGGCCTGCAAGTCTACTCCCCAGCGATTGGACAAGCAAGCACACAAAGAATTGGGCTGTGACCATACTGGAAGAGAAGTAAAACTTGGAAAAATGCACCCAAATTCGGCCCACTCTCGGCATTACTATCAGCGTGAGTTCGTGGATGTCCTGGACCTGGCGAAATAGCGCTCGTACCAATTCATACTCCGATCGAGAGAATCGACCCGATGCGCCGTTTCCCGGATGCCATGGCCCTCGCGTGGGTAACGCACCATAACCGCTTCTACGCCGACGTCTTTGAGGGCAATGAAGAATTGCTCTGCTTCAGCGATCGGCACATCATTGTCATTTTCACCATGAACTAGCATCGTTGGTGTTCGGACGTTGGCAACGTATCGGATTGGGGACCGCTCCCACAGCAGATCCATAACACCATCCTGGTGAGGATATGCACCAAATTCGACCGCTAAATAATCATGATAGTAGGCCATGTAGTTGAAACTGACTAGATTTGAAATGCTCGATCGAGGAATGGCAGCTTGAAAGCGGTCGGTCTGGGTGATAATCCAGTTTGTGAGTTGCCCACCATAACTACCCCCTTCGATACCAAGACGCTCAGAATCGATCCATCTATAGCGTTCAAGCGCAGCATCGAGACCCGCCAAAACATCTTTCGCTTCTCCTCCATTTTGGTCCTTAAAGATTGCATCAGTCAGTTCCTGACCGTACCCGGTTGATCCTCGGTAATTAACCATTAACGTCGCCCAACCACGACTCGCATACACCTGAGCTGTCGCGTTAAAGGCCGCACCTTGTTGTCCATGCGGCCCGCCGTGAATCTGCACGATGAGTGGGTGTCGGTTAATCGTGTCGAGGATGACTGGTTTAGTAAGAAATGCTTCAATGCTTCGCCCATCGAAACTAGCAAATGAGAACGATTCAACTTCGGCAACGGTACGCTGACCGATCAACTCAGTATTTAGAGACGTCAACATCCGAGACTGATTATCCTGCTTTACGAATAACTCGGCTGGCGCGACCGTCGAGGTAAATGCAAAGGCTGCCTTGCCATCACGAGATCTCGACCATGCACCGACTCTACCGCGGTCTATCACCAACATATTTGGCGACCCGCCCGCAGCCGGCAGACAGAACAAATGTACGTTTCCTCGTGCCTGAACGGTAAAACACAGCGACTGGCCATCTGGAGTCCATTCCACCGCACGTTGTCGGTTATCAACATTACCACCCAACTCGCGGCGATTGGCGCCATCAGCATTCATTAACCAAACATGGGTATCCTCCATCGTCGTCTCCGAGGAAGTGAGTAACCGTCGTGTTGCTAAATAGGCAATACTCTTTCCATCCGGTGACCACCTGGGTTGATATTCGGCATTCGGGGTGTCGGTGAGACGCCGTACTTCAGCTGTGTCAACTTGCACGACAAAGATGTCGTAATTAAAAACGCGATCCGGGTCGGCTTCGCGATTCGAGATGAAGAGGATCTCGTCTCGAACAGGCGACCAATCAATCGAATGTTCGTAATAGTTCCCCTGCGTTAACTGAAAGTTGCGATTCGTTAGACGGTCGAACACAAAAATGTGAACACGCCGGTTGTCATTAAATCGGGTAGAGCCTTCAGCAGCAGTGGGCTTATAGAGATAGCGTCTAACTATTCTGGGATCACCATTCATTTCGTCAGACTCGGGTCCAGGCATGGACGAAACATAGGCGATTTTGTTGCCGTCAGGCGACCATGCGATTTGTTCACCAGCTGATGGTAATGGGTGATTCGTGCCCAAGACCGGCGCGAGAAATGTGGCATTGGAACCGTCGGCACGTGATACAACGATGCCTCTTTGCCCCTCCGTCCTACCAAAGTACGCAATCTCACGCCCATCTGGCGACCACCGAGGATTTGATGCATACCCCTCTGGACCACCCAGACGTACTTGCCGACCAGTGGATATATCCATAACCCATACTTCGGTATATGGACGTCCCGGTCGATCGCTTTTCCGTATGCTGTATGCCACTGCATGCCCTGCTGGAGCTAACTGCACATCGCCAACCGACTGCAACAGGTGCAGATCCTTGCTATCGAATCCACGTGGCTGGTCACCTTCCGTTTGGGCACTACCAAACGATGTCACCACCAACGGGATAAGCAAGGCAATGACTAAACTGGTAAACATTCGAAACCCGGCCAACAACCTAGATCGCATTGGTCGACCGTTCAGCATAATTTCCTTCCCTTCGTCTCCGGAATCCAGATCCATAACACACCAGCCAGAACAAATGCTATTGAGGAAATCGAGAGTGCCACCTCAAATCCATGCGTATCGGCAAGCGACCCGACAACGAACGGTGCAAGGGCACTCGCAAGTCGTCCAATATTATAGGTAAAGCCTTGAGCGGTTGCCCTGATATCAGTTTGATAGATTTCTGCGGTCACTGCACCGAAGCCGCTGAACGAACCGGTTCCAAAAAATGCCACGAGTGGCCCCAGCACCAAAAGTGCCGATGGAGACCGAGTAGAGGTATACGCCAAAATAAGTAGCGCAGCGGTGAGCACATAGATGACATAGGTACGCTTCCGGCCGAAAATGTCACTCGCAAAGCCAAAAGTCACGTAACCACACCACATGCCCACCTGCATTGCAATGACGAATCCAGACATCGCGTAGGCACTCAGCCCAATGCCGCCCTCGTTGATCGGTAGTGACAGGTAAGCTGGAATCCAAAGATTGAAACCCCACCACGCAAACATGATGCAGGCATTCATCAGTGTCAGGGCAATTGTTAAGGGCAGTAGTGAACCTCGAAAAATATCCCTTAAGCTGCCTCGCGGCTTGCCAGACTCTACCCTCGCACGCCAAATCTCAGGCTCGGCCACATCACGTCGAATCCATAACGTGAACAACGCTGGCAAAATCCCAACAAAAAATACGGCACGCCAACCCCAAATGGGTAACACGATGGCGGTTACCGCCGCAGCGACCGCATAGCCAATCGCCCAAGAACTCTGCATTAAGCCGAGTGCTTTTCCCCGGTGTTCTGACGGCCAGGTTTCTGACACCAGTGCCGCTCCACTCGCCCATTCGCCACCCATACCAATACCTAAAAATACTCTGAAGACAGCTAGTTGACGAACTGTCTGCGCGAACCCGCAGGCGGCGGTAAACACTGAGTAAATTAATATACTCATCACGAGAGCACGGACACGCCCAAAACGGTCAGCGATGACGCCGAACAGAACACCACCGATGGCTGATGCGACGAGTGTCAATGATGCCAACGAACCACCGGTAGCCTTGTCCATACCCAAGTCCGTCATGAGTACCGCCAACACCAACGCATAGAGCATGACGTCGAACGAATCGAGCATCCAACCCAGCGATGCAGCCACAAGGGCTTTCCGCGCGACCGGAGAAGACTTGTTCCACCATTCAAACGTTGTACTTGAAGTCGTAAACATGATTGATCACACTACGCTGGATTTTCGGCAGCAGCTCGACGAAGGCTGGTGTCGTTAACACTGCTCGTCTGCGAAAAGCACAATCGCACACATTGCGATCGGGATTAGTCGACAGTCCCACTTTGGGCTGACATATCCACAATCAGTCCTCACTCAGCATCATCAACTTTCGGCGGTCTTGGCCGGAACATCGTTAACCGTACGCCGCCAAAAAAATCACTGCCGTCACGTTCGACCACGTGCTGACCTTCAGCCAAATACTTTAAAATTGCCTTATCCCACTGCAGACCGGCAGCTGCAACCAGCTTCATCCAGTCGCCTCGGGCAGTCTCATCTGGCGCCTCGGTGCTACCACTCCAAATAGTCACCCGTGGGTTACGAGCCATAAAACTTCGACTGCCTGGACTAACACGTGCTCCTTTAATCCCCGTGTAAATCAAAACGTCGTCTGAAAAATCAAGCTTAAAATTTTCATTATCGTGTGCAGAGCCGTAGCGACGGTAACGAGCATAGGCACGGTCATTGAAAGCCCGAATCTCTGGTAAGGCGTTGATGTGTTCAGTAATGAGATCGCGAATCTCGAATGCAGCTGACTTGTGACGCGGATAACGTGGATCGTCTAAATATCTGAATCCAGGTATAAACCAGCCACGCATGCCCCACCAGCTGCGGGATTGTGTCACCCGGTTGCGCACCCAACCCGCATATTCCGAAAACAACTGAACCCACTCGTGTGAAGGATAACCATGCGGGTTTAAAAAAATGTCTGGCAGCCAAGTCCGCCAAAGTTCCGGCCGGATTGTTGACTCCGGATAAAGAGGATCACTCTCCCATTGCCCTGCCCCAACATCAACACCGAGCGCACCCAAGTAACCAGCATGCAGCATATGGTTGGGCGTCTGTTGTGCTAAGTCGTATGCCAACTGTGCGCCGTCGGCGTTTGTGATTGGGTGAATGACGACGTTCACCTTATCAAGTTGCTGTCGAACACTGGAATCCGTTAGCAGTAGTTCCGCTAGCCTCAGCACATGACTCGTTGAGGAGACTTCATTCGCGTGCTGCCTAGCGGAATAGATCACTGTCGGTTTAAACGTCGTCGCTTTGGTGTGCGACCAATGCGACGCCTCGATCGGCGACATCAAATCCATAGCCCAGACATCCTTACCCAAATAGCTCTTGCCAACCTGATAGGTCGTCGCCTCTGGATATTCAGCCATCATCGCCAGCAGGGCATAGGCTTCCGACGGGGGAATAGGAGTATCCCATTGCACGAGGGGGCCCTCTCCAACAGCTACAACCGGCGCATCACGTAACAGCTCAGTCACAGCGGGAAACGGGCTAGCCTGTCCATTTTGAGTGAGTGTTGTCACTGGTTCACTAAGAACGTCAATGTCATGTTCCCAACCAGCTGAGACCTGCAGAACGCCGACATCGTGATATGACAGAGCATCGCGATACAAACCTGCTGCGCGCAACAAATTCAGGTTGACTACCACGGCCATAACTTGCTCAGCCGACATTATCTGAGCATCAACACTTTCTACTCTGGTTCGTAAAGCAAGTTCAGCCCATTCGTCGTGCTGGGTGTCAACTTTCACGCGCAGGTCAAGCTTCTCCAGTCCATTACTTTCCAGACTCACCTGAGCTGAAAGTGAACGTGGTCGTTCGACGGACACTTTGGGAATATCTCGGCGCTTGGTGCCGAGCCGACCATTGCGCTCACGGTAGTCGACGTTAACTGCTGGTCGACTTGATCCAAAACCAGTAAAACTTATGGCCGCCCGGCCAGGCAAACCGTCCGACGTTGCCTTCACAACCGGAATAACTCGCCCCGGGTAATTTAAAGGCTGTCCCCGAGTGAAACGGCCGAGCACGTCAAAGAAGTGCAGTGTCGAAAAGTAGATCTCTTCGTGCAGTGATTCCATTGGTGCGATTTGTTCTTGATCTATCCCAAGTTGATAATCCGACTCGCTGAGTGTGACCTGCACGCGGAGTTCACCGAAATGAGGCGCATCAGCAGCAAGCGGTTTGCCTTCGTGCAGCTCCATTACGTAATCGTAGATAGCTGGTAAGGTCGTCCCTTGGAAATAGTCCCAGAATCGTTCCAAGTCGGTCACGATGCGCGTGTCAACGATTTGGCGATCGCCCGCCTGTGCTGATATCCATCCGGTCGTAACTCGAACCTTTTCATAATCCGGAAATTGATCGAAAAATGACCTCAGCACGAACTTCGGCTCAAACGTTTCTCGGAGCAACTCAACGTTATTTGCATCGCGCGCAATCACCTCGTACGTTGGCGACCCAATCGGCATCTTTTCAAAAACGATTTTTTCAAGCGTGAGGTTTAACTCATTTGCGAGAATCTCGTCGATTGGGTGTAGTTCAAGCAACCAGCGCGTAGGCGTGAACATGGCCTGCTGTTGCCAGTCCTCCGGTGGGCCGATCTCTGCATAGCGAATCAGCATGTTATCAACGGGCTGCTCGCTTAATCTTGGCCGAACAATGTCGTACAGCCAGCTGAATCCCTGCTTGTAGGCTGAGGTTATCGTGACCGACACATCTTCAAGTCTGGCACCCGCATCAACAAGTTCTTGGACTGCTTGTTGCTCAAGCTTCGATCGTATCGGGGGTGGCTCACTCAACCGGGCCATCACGACAACCGGCTCGTCCCAAGTCACCGACGGCATTACCTGCGAGCGAAGGATTCGCCAAAATTCATCGACCTCGGATGGAATATCAAATTCAGCGCTGATCGGTACGCCATTCACGCTAATCGGTTTTGCTTCCTGAACATCCAAACTTTCCACACGAACATTGAGGTGATCGACAGTCAGTTGTTGAACAGCCGTTTCCTGCACTAGAACCCCAAGGCCGGATTCTGGTTTATCGACGTAGACGGTCACCTCCGCCGATTCCAGATCGAGCTGCGACAACTCTTGAAAGACCTGATCCAATTTATACAGCGCTGTGGCCGCCTGCCCTGCAGGGGATCGACCAGCCAAGACATTTCGCAGGTCGCTCTCAATTTGGTCAAGCGTCGTTCGGTCCTTTCCGCGTTGCCACACGTGAGGAAATCGTTCTGTGACTTGCTCAAGGGCCCGCGCGACACCAGACGCATCAGCTCCGGTAATGACGACGGCACTCTTACTACCAAACGCCTTGGGTACAACTCGGATCAGCCCTTGCCCAGATTGCAACGTAGGCAACGTTAGTTTGCCGTCCGCCACTAACTCATCCACGAGCGGGTGTGGAGTCCCGACCAACACCAACGTAGGCTCGGAGCCTGGAGCGTCAATTTCATCGACCGTACGCACTAGCGGAATCGATAAGCCAGTGACCTCAAGCCCTATGCGAGCAGCAAGATCAATTGTGCCGTCAGTACCAGCACCGGAAGGAACGATAACAACATCCGTCCGATCCGAAATCAGATCGCTATTCGCGTCCCCGAGAAATCCGTCGCTGGAATAGACACTTGACAGATCAAGGCTACGCTTCACACCAGAACCTGGCCTTGGCGCAAGCGGCTTGTCGGCTGGGGGTGCAGCCCGTGGTACATCAACAAATCCCAGCGCTTCTGAATCTGCGAACAGGTTGATACGCACGATACGGGCGCCTGAGTAGGACAATTCCGGCTCAGACTCATCGTCGACTACCGCTTCCTGATTAGGTGATGTAATTCGTTCATCTGCGAGTCGGTTCAGAGCCGTCTCAGCTCCTACCGAATCAGCTGCGGAACTCATTTGAACCGTAATCGTCAAACGATCGATAGCATTATCCTCAGCCTTTACGTGCACATTCTCGACTGCCATCCCGGCGGGAACAGCACCTGCGTCACTGAGAAAGTCTCGCACGTTAGTAAGGACGTCAGTCAGTGTCGGGCCTTTCGGATCCCACACATGCGGAAGGCGGCCCGCAAGTAACCGTGCGGCGGCAAGTGTTCCTCGGTCATCCCCTCCGGCGATCACCAGCACTTGGTCATTCGCGAGGTGACCAACAGTGACAAGACCTTCTCCAGGCAAGAGTGTATCCAGCCTCAGATCGGCCTCCGATAGCCGTGCCCGGCTTACGCCGGCTCGGCCAATGGCAATCATCGTCCCTTCCCCCGCACTACGAGGCAGTGGTAAATCAAGTGCCATCGTCTCAAAACCAAGGCGAGCAGCCACCTCAGCAGCAGCCGTGATTTCGGTTGGTGTCGGAACGTTACCCAACACAAACCTCGCATTAACAAAATCAATCACTTCGTCACTGTTGCGGTCTTGGAAAATGGCGCCACGGTCGAATACGGTGTCGAGCGATAAGAAAACGACGTCATCTTCCTGGGGCGTACTAGCCCCTAAAACCAGAGTGGCCGCAATTAACAGGAGTGCAGATGTCTTAATTTTTCTCATGATTAAATGAACCACCCTAGGCAACGACTTCCAATGATTCGTCCTAAGACAGAAATCCTACTGCATTCAGGCGATTCTGTAACGTTAAGGAGCCTAGACCCCAGTTTCTGCTAGAATCAAAGCCGCTTTGGAGGCCTGCGCATGGGCGACATTCTTGTTTATAAGGTGCCACCGAGCGGTTCGTACATCGTAAGGCTGGAGTAGTTCAATCAGTGTGATTAGGAGACTCTGATGTCGATTTCACGTCGAAACTTCGTTCGAGCACTTGGCTTGAGTAGTGTTGCTCTGCACTCTGGGTCGAGCCTCTTGGCTCAAATCGAGAGAAATCAGCCACTGTTTACGATTTCTCTCGCTCAATGGTCGCTTCATCGAACCATTTTCGGCTCCTCCCAAGACGATCAGCAGAGTTTTAATGAACTGCTTCGAACGGACCCAGACCGCGTCTTGCAAGGCACCCTTGATCCACTTGATTTCGCCATGACAACGCGTCAGGAATTCGACATCGATGCAATTGAATACGTGAATGTCTTCTTTTTCGGGCATGCGCGAGATGCTGCATACTTGCGTGAACTGCAACAACGATCGAATGATGCGGGAGTAAAAAATCTGCTCATTATGTGTGACTTCGAAGGCCGGTTAGGTGATCCAAATTCAACCGAGCGCACAAAGGCCATCGAAAATCATCACAAGTGGGTTGAGGCAGCGGCCTTTCTGGGTTGCCATTCCATCCGCGTCAATGCAGCAAGTGCTGGTTCATGGAGCGAGCAAGCTAAACTCGCCGCCGATGGCCTCACCACTCTCGCCGATTATGCGGACACACACGACATTGATGTCATCGTGGAAAATCACGGGGGTTTATCAAGTAATGGCCAATGGTTACAGAGCGTGATGGAACTAGGAGAGCATCGCCGCCTTGGCACGCTGCCAGACTTTGGGAACTTCAACCTTGGAGACGGTGAACTGTACGACAACTACCAAGGCGTAGCTGAATTGATGCCGTACGCCAAGGCTGTTAGTGCTAAATCGTACGACTTCGACAGTGATGGCAATGAAACCGACTTGGATTATGAACGAATGATGCGCATTGTGCTCGATGCTGGTTATCGGGGTTGGGTCGGCATCGAGTACGAAGGCGGACAGCTTGAAGAGTTGACCGGAATTAGAGCAACCAAATCACTACTTGAACGGGTACGAGATAAATTAGCAACTGAATATTAAATTCTCGACCTTGATGGGTCAGCACCTCTGACGGTAACACGAGGTCATTGAAAACAAGAGTCACGTCCTCACGATTTTGTGCGTTGGATAATCTATAAAAAAAGGCCGAGCGTGAATAATTCACGTTCGGCCTTACCAAAAGACCCGGCAGCGACCTACTCTCCCACGGAGTTGCCCCCGCAGTACCATCGGCGGTAGAGGGCTTAACGACCGTGTTCGGAATGGGAACGGGTGTGGCCCCTCTCCTATGACCACCGGGAAACTGTAAATAACGTCACGCAGCCTACACATACGGCAGCACTGCGTGGACAACTGAATACCCTACAAACGGTAGTTTTCACCACCACCAACACGCACGTGTAACAAAAAAAGGTCAAGCCTCACGGCTGATTAGTACCAGTTAGCTGAGGCCATCACTGACCTTACACACCTGGCCTATCACCTGGTAATCTTCCAGGAGCCTTCAGGAGCCTTACGGCTCGGGAGATCTCATCTTGGGGAGGGTTTCACGCTTAGATGCTTTCAGCGTTTCTCCCTTCCGAACGTAGCTACCCAGCGCTGCCGCTGGCGCGACAACTGGTACACTAGAGGTTCGTCCATCCCGGTCCTCTCGTACTAAGGACAGCCCCCCGCAAATCTCCTGCGACCATGGCAGATAGGGACCGAACTGTCTCGCGACGTTCTAAACCCAGCTCACGTACCACTTTAATCGGCGAACAGCCGAACCCTTGGAACCTGCTACAGCTCCAGGATGTGATGAGCCGACATCGAGGTGCCAAACCTGAGCGTCGATATGAACTCTTGGCTCAGATCAGCCTGTTATCCCCGGCGTACCTTTTATCCGTTGAGCGATGGCCCTTCCATGCGGAACCACCGGATCACTAAAGCCTGGTTTCCCACCTGCTCGACTTGTAAGTCTCGCAGTCAAGCTCGCTTATGCTTTTGCACTCTACGGCTGATTTCCAAACAGCCTGAGCGAACCTTCGCGCGCCTCCGTTACAATTTGGGAGGCGACCGCCCCAGTCAAACTACCCACCAAGCAGTGTCCCTGACCTGGATAACAGGCCGAGGTTAGAGCAGCAGAGCGCTAAGGGTGGTATCTCACCATTGACTCCCCGGACCCCAAGAGGCCCGGTTCAAAGTCTCCCACCTATCCTGCGCATAACACGCCAACACTCACTACTAAGTTGTAGTAAAGGTGCACGGGGTCTTTCCGTCTTGCCACGGTTAACCGGCGTCTTCACCGGTACCACAAATTCGCAGTGCCCCTCGTTGAGACAGCGCCCAGATCGTTACGCCATTCGTGCAGGTCGGAACTTACCCGACAAGGAATTTCGCTACCTTAGGACCGTTATAGTTACGGCCGCCGTTTACCGGGGCTTCAGCTCGAAGCTTCACCTTTCGGTTGACCTCTCCCTTTAACCTTCCGGCACCGGGCAGGCGTCAGACCCTATACGTCGTATTTGACTTAGCAGAGTCCTGTGTTTTTAGTAAACAGTCGCCTGGGCCTTTTCACTGCAACTCCTGCTCGCTTTGGCGGGAGAACCGCCTAACGAGTATGGAGCACCCCTTCTTCCGAAGTTACGGGGTGAGTTTGCCGAGTTCCTAAACGAGGGTTCACACTCGCGCCTGAGTATATTCTACTCGCCTACCTGTGTCGGTTTGCGGTACGGGTACCTGGAAAACTCCTTAGAGGATTTTCTTGGCAGCGTGGCGTCACCCACTTTGCGGTCCTAAGACCTCGCCATAACACCTCAGGGAATGCGATCCACCGGATTTGCCTAGCGGACCCCCCTACATGTCTGAACCTACACTTCCAATCGTAGGCTGGGCTAGCCTCCTGCGTCCCCCCATCGTAATAACGTTTTCCAGGTAGTTCAGGAATGTTAACCTGATGTCCATCCGCTACGCCTTTCGGCCTCACGTTAGGACCCGACTGACCCTGAGCGGACGAACCTTCCTCAGGAAACCTTAGGCTTACGGCGGAGAGGATTCTCACCTCTCTTATCGCTACTTATGCCGGCAGGGTCACTTCTCTACGCTCCATCAGTCCTCTCGGTCTAACTTCGCTGCATAGAGAACGCTCCTCTACCACTGTCTGGCCTCGAAAGGCCAATTCCAATCTACGGCTTCGGTACTGTACTTGAGCCCCGTTACATTGTCGGCCCAAAGTGGCTTGACCAGTGAGCTATTACGCTTTCTTTAAAGGATGGCTGCTTCTAAGCCAACCTCCTGGTTGTATAAGCTGCTTCAGATCCTTTCCCACTTAGTACAGATTTAGGGACCTTAGCCGGTAGTCTGGGCTGTTTCCCTCTCGACAATGAAGCTTAGCCCCCACTGTCTGACTCCCGGGTTATGAGTCACTGGCATTCGCAGTTTGGTTGGATTCAGTAAGCTTGTAGGCCCCCTAGTCCATCCAGTTCTCTACCGCCAGTGCCAACCACCCGAGGCTATCCCTAAAGATATTTCGAGGAGAACGGGCTATCACGAGGTTTGATTAGTCTTTCACCCCTATCCTCAGCTCATCCAAGTTGTTTTCAACCAACACTGGTTCGGGCCTCCACGTGGCTTTACCCACGCTTCACCCTGGCCAAGGATAGATCACCTCGCTTCGCGTCTACTCCCAACGACTATAACGCCCTATTAAGACTCGCTTTCGCTACGGCTCGCTTAACGCTTAACCTTGCCGCAAAGAGTAACTAGCCGGCTCATTATGCAAAAGGCACGCGGTCAGGCATTCCATTAACGCCGAAACGTTTGATGGCATAGCCCTCCCA
>Ga0315318_10000025_pt1:0-37500 | contig 55275 bp, 36 predicted proteins | sample M1200m3416metaG_FD_203703 | JGI IMG/M metagenome (GOLD analysis project Ga0315318, IMG submission 203703) | Ammonia-oxidizing marine archaeal communities from Monterey Bay, California, United States - M1 200m 3416 | ecosystem: Environmental > Aquatic > Marine > Coastal | place: USA... | reverse complement strand
TCGCTTCTGGACCCGAAATGCTACGGAAATCAGACGACTCATTAATGATGCTACGGGTTACATTCTGATGCTGGCCCATGACCCTAGGCGGATCACCGAAGCCTCAACCTTTAAGGTGCCACTACTTCTTTCCGGTCATACACATGGTGGGCAAGTCGTCTTACCAGGCCTTGGAGCTATCGCAGCACGAAAATTTCCTATTGCTTCTGGTTTATTAAACAGCCAGAAGACGACGCTCTTCGTTAGTCGAGGAGTAGGCACAGTTGTTCTGCCCCTACGATTAAACTGCCCTCCAGAAATCGCTATTTTGACACTAGAAAGTCACTCAAAGATCTAGCTAAAGAGCGGCCTGACAAACTCTAGCTAAAACACGGTAGCCAAGACCTGTCTACTTACCATCGAGTATGCGGGCAATCGCCTGAGGATAAATGCGATGCTCTTCGACAAGGATACGAGCCGCCAAGGTTTCAGGAGTGTCATCAGCGTGTACCGGTACTGCAGCTTGTTCAACGATCGGGCCGGCATCCAGATCCACTGTGACTAAATGCACGGTGGCCCCAGACACCCGCACGCCATGCTCCCAAGCCTGCCGCTGGGCATCCAAACCCGGAAACGCGGGTAACAGTGATGGATGCACGTTCAACACTGCATTGGGAAAAGCATCGATAAACACGTGACCAAGCAAGCGCATGAAGCCAGCTAGGCATACTAAGTCCACTTGCCGTTCTTGAAGGTGTTGAACCAAGGCTTGGTCGTACTCCTCACGTGTAGAGTAAGCCGATTGCGGAAGCACTAAGGTCTCAATGCCGGCAGCACGAGCTTTGTCCAACCCAAGCGCATCGGCTCGATTTGAAATAACGATCGCGACCGTTGCCTTTAAACGACCGTCTTTGATGGCATCGATGATCGCTTGGAGGTTGCTACCACGACCTGAAATAAGGACTCCGAGCCGTCGATTTTCACTCATCGTTAACGATAAATGACCTTCTTATTACCTGCTTCAATGCTTCCGATAATTTTGGCTTCCGTTTCGCCGTCATCGTGTAAAGCAACAATGACCTCTTCAGACGAATGTTCATCACACACCGCAACCATACCAATACCCATATTAAACGTGCGGTACATCTCAGATTCCGACACTTCACCGGCTTCCTGAAGGAAGTGAAATATGTGAGGAATAGTCCACGCATCACGACGCACGATTGCAGAGGTCCCGTCCGGGAGAATCCGAGGCAAGTTATCGGTAAGGCCACCGCCTGTGATATGGGCGAGGCCCTTAATTACGTCGCGTACGAAGAAAGGCCCAAGACTCTTCAGATATGATCGGTGCGGCTCTAACAACACTTCACCGATTGTACGACCAAGTTCTGGCACACTGGAGGTAACCGTCAGTTCCAACGTATCAAACACGATCTGACGCGCCAGCGAAAAACCGTTCGTGTGTAATCCTGACGACGGTAAACCAATCAATTTATCTCCAGGCGTAATCCGTTTACCATCAATAATCTTGTCCCGCTCGACCACCCCAACAATAAAACCTGCCAAATCGTAATCCTGATCCCTATAGAAACCAGGCATCTCGGCCGTCTCTCCGCCAAGCAACACACAACAATTGTCCTGACACGCAGCAGCCATTCCTTGAACAACAGTACTAGTTGTCTCAGGCGTCAATCGTCCTGTCGCAAGGTAATCAAGAAAGAAGAGCGGCTCAGCACCCTGAACAAGAATGTCATTTACACAGTGGTTAACGAGATCAACGCCTACGGTGTCGTAACGATTCGCAAGTAACGCAACTCTCAACTTGGTGCCAACGCCGTCTGCACTAGCAACTAGCACAGGATCGCGATATTTGGAATTATCAAGATGAAACAGTCCTCCAAATGCCCCAATATTCGAAAGAACATTCGGAGTAAAGGTCGTTTCTGCAAGGTCGCGAATCCGCCGAACGGCTTCGTCACCGGCCTCGATATCCACACCAGACTTCTTGTAATCCATCACTTGATCACGGCGTCACAAATTATTTGGAAGCTTTAATGCGAGCTGAAGATAGGCATCCTCATCCCGTGGAAATTCCACCGGGTATTTACCCGTGAAGCACGAAGTGCAATAACTACGAGCACGCAAGCCGACTGACGAAAGCATGCCCTCAAGACTGAGATACGAGAGACTATCCGCATTCAAATATTCACGAATATCCTCCACCGAGTGGGACGACGCAATTAGTTCTGATCGACGTGGGGTGTCAATTCCATAGTAACAAGGTGAAATCGTAGGCGGGCAACTGATGCGCATATGAACCTCGCTGGCACCTGCAGCTCTAATCATCCGAACGATCTTCTGACTCGTCGTACCCCTTACAATCGAATCGTCAACCAACAAAACGCGTTGGCCCTCAAGGATGCTCTTAACAGGGTTTAATTTGACCTTAACTTTGAAATGTCGAATCGCTTGTTGCGGATTAATAAATGTGCGCCCAACATAATGATTGCGAATCAACCCCATCTTGAGCGGCACCCGAGACTCTTCAGCATACCCAAGCGCCGCACAGACCCCAGAGTCCGGAATTGGAACGACAACGTCAGCATCAACCCCTGCTTCCCGCGCTAACACACGTCCGAGCTCTGTCCGGACTTCATTGACGCTTTGCCCGAACACATAACTATCCGGCCGTGCAAAATAAACGTGTTCAAAAATACAGTGAGCCGGTGACGCTGCTGCGAATGGTTTATATGAACGCATGCCGGATTTACTTATAACCAAGACTTCTCCCGGCTCAACGTCACGAATATAGGTTGCACCGATGAGATCAAGCGCGCATGTTTCTGAACACACGATCGTCGCATCACCCAATCGACCCACCGCTAATGGACGGAATCCGTGCGGATCGCGAACTGCGATAAGCTTCTCCTTCGTCAGCATCACAATAGAAAACGCACCACGAATTTGGGACACAGACTCGATAATTGCATCCTCAGCCGCTGCCGCTTGAGACCGTGCGTAAAGATGCAAGATAACTTCTGTATCGCTATTGGTTTGGAAAATTGATCCTTCCTGAACTAACTGCTGCCTCAATTCAGTAGCGTTAACTATGTTTCCGTTGTGACAAAGTGAAATTTCTCCGTGCGAACAATCGATCAGGATTGGCTGAGCATTAACCAAGTTACTTTCACCGGCGGTCGAATATCTCACATGACCGATCGCTAGCGACCCTGACAGCTCGGCAAGCTTATCTTCATCAAAACTATCGGCGACATAACCCATGGCACGGGATAAGGAGACGCGTTTCCCGTCGGAAGAGGCAATGCCGGCACTTTCTTGACCACGATGCTGGAGCGCATACAGGCCTAAGTAAGTTAGATTGGCGGCTTCCGGATGTCCGGAAATCCCGAAGACTCCACATTCATCTTTAAATTTGTCCGCCATATTAGTCGCTAACCCTCAACTCTCGTGTCAATCCTCCAACGCTTCCGATATTACGCTACGCGATCGACAAAATTATGAGCAAGGGCTTCAGCCCACATCGTTTCAAGTTCACCTATTTCAATATCAATCACCCGAGTTCCAGAAACCGATATACGCAATCTGGAGCCACCGGTCGAGCCGATTATTCTCGCTGGAACGTTTGCTGTCTTTGCACAAGCCAGCACCTCATCAACATTAGCTTTATCAACCGATAGAATGACTCGCGACGCGGATTCACCAAACAAAGTAAGCGCCAAGTCGACTTCGGGCTTCGCAGCCATTTGAAGCCCTGGAATCAACAAGTCCGCACCAATACCGCCGGAATCAAAACAGCACTCCGACACCGTCACGGCGAGGCCACCATCTGAACAATCATGCGCTGATTCCACCAAACCAGACAATGCCAACTCTGTAACGAGCTGCTGAAGTGCCCGCTCCAACACCAAATCAAGCTCGGAGGGACGTCCACGAACAAGTCCAAGGATCGTTTTGAGGTATTCGCTTCCCCCAAGTGCACCACGCTGCGCCCCAAGTTCAATGAGAACCGCAGCGGTCTTTAAAAAAACTCGACCTAATACTCGTTGATCGTTTTCTAAAACACCCACAACACCCAAGACCGGTGTGGGATAAATAGATTCACCGTCTGTTTCATTATAGAAACTGACATTGCCACCGGTAATTGGAATTTCCAAAGCCAGACAAGCATCTTTAATTCCAGCTACCGCTTGTGCAAACTGCCACATAATGTCTGACCGCTCTGGATTACCAAAATTTAGGCAATTGGTCGCTCCAACAGGCGTGGCTCCTGCACATGACACGTTTCTGGCTGCCTCAGCAACCGCTAACATGGCACCTCGATACGGATCGAGATAACAGTGACGACCGTTACCGTCAACAGACAGTGCCAGCGCCCGATCGGTTCCCTTCAGTCGGACTACACCGGCACCCATTCCCACCGGTGTAATGGTATTGGTGCGTACCATCTGATCGTATTGTCGGTAAACCCAGCGTTTGCTGGCAATGGAAGGCGCTGTTAGCAAGGTGCGGAGCGCAGTGGATACGGAAGGTAACTCTCCGAGCCTGTCAATGTCGAGATCTTGCACATCGGCAAGATATTCCGGTTCGACTTGAAGGCGATCGTAGAGCGGCGCATCATCCGCTAACTTCGCATTCGATATCTCGGCAACAACAGTTTCTCGATCTTTGACTCGTAACAGGCCATCATCGGTAACTTGACCAATATGCACAGCATGTAAATCCCATTTATCAAAGACCTGTTCGACCTCAGATTCACGACCTTGCTTGACCACCATAAGCATCCGTTCCTGTGACTCCGACAGCATAATTTCATACGGAGTCATGCCAGACTCACGTTGAGGCACTTGTGAAACGTCGATTTCGATGCCAGTGCCACCTCGCGCACCCATTTCGGCGGTCGAACAAGTCAACCCAGCAGCACCCATATCTTGGATACCCACTAACGCGCCCGTTTTCATGACCTCTAGACACGCTTCAAGTAATAGCTTTTCCATAAAGGGATCGCCAACTTGGACAGCTGGTCGCTTTTCAGCTGAGTGTTCGTCAAATTCGGCTGAAGCCATAGTGGCGCCATGTATACCGTCACGCCCAGTTTTCGCACCAACATAATAGACAGCATTCCCCGCACCATGTGCACTTCCCAGCATGAGTGAACCTGCTTCGGCTACACCGAGGCAAAATACATTTACTAACGGATTACCGGAATAGCAATCCTCGAAGGCAATCTCACCACCAACTGTTGGGATACCAATGCTATTACCGTAGCCGCCAATTCCAGCGACTACCCCCTCCAAAAGAGCACATGTCCGCCGATCATTAAGTGAACCAAATCGCAGTGAGTTAAGGAGAGCGATCGGCCGCGCACCCATCGTAAAAATGTCTCGAATAATGCCACCGACACCAGTAGCCGCACCCTGGTAGGGCTCGATGAACGACGGGTGATTATGCGACTCAATTTTAAAAACTGCGACCAAACCGTCACCCACATCAACTGCACCGGCGTTCTCACCAGGTCCCTGGACTACACGCGGACCAGTCGTTGGTAAGGTCCGTAGATGCACGCGGGAACTCTTATAACTACAATGCTCAGACCACATCACGGAAAAAATTCCGAGCTCTGTTAACGATGGTGTGCGTCCCAGAATACCAAGAATTTTCTTGTATTCTTCCGGACTCAAACCATGCTGCTGAAGTGTTTGTTGATCCATTATCCCGTCTTCAACATGCCATCCCTACCCAGAGCCATTACTACAGACTCGAACAAAACCAGTCCGTCGGCACTACCCAACATCGACTCACAAGCTCGCTCAGGATGAGGCATTAGGGCCACTACATTTCGATTTGGATTACACAAACCAGCAATTGCGTTCACCGAACCGTTGGGGTTTTTCGTATCAACTACTTGTCCATCCGCATCACAATAACGAAACACGATCTGACGATTTGACTCAAGCTCGCTCAAAACTGCAGGTGTCGCATAGTAATTACCCTCGCCATGCGCAATCGGCATTTTCAAGATGTGTCCTGGCTTCGCCCTACAGGTAAAGGGTGTATCAACCTGCTCAACACGTATATGCACCTGTTCGCATTGAAACTTGACACTCCGATTCCGAAGCATGGCTCCCTCAAGTAATCCAACTTCCAGCAATATCTGAAAACCATTGCAGATGCCAAGAACCGGGCCTCCCCTCTTCGCGAATTTAATCACCGATGTCATAATCGGCGAGAATCCAGCAATGGCCCCGGTCCGCAGATAATCCCCGTAAGAAAATCCTCCTGGCAAAATCACGACGTCCGCCTCATTGAGCTCTTTATTTTTGTGCCACACGAACTCGGCTTGAGCACCCAACACCTTAGTAATAGCGTGGTGGGCGTCATGATCGCAATTTGAGCCAGGGAATACGATTACGGCAAATTTCACAATGGATCGACCTCGACACGGAAACTTTCGATAACGGTGTTGGCAAGCAATTTATCAGCCACCTCCGCTGCCATAGCTTGGGCTTGGTCAAGAGAGCTCGCTTCGATATCCAGTTCAAAGTACTTCCCTTGTCGAACATCCTGTATTCCGTTGTAGCCCATCGCATGCAGAGCATCGGCAATCGTCTGGCCCTGTGGGTCAAACACCGATGGCTTTAAGGTGACGAATACCCGTGCTTTCACAATGCTTATCCTTGTCGTAATTGTTTCAATGGCAGTCGACCAACTACAACCAAAACGCGTGCATCTTTTGGTCTTGCATCTAGTTATCCAAAAACTCGCTCAAAAATCTTGTCACGGTGGCGCAATTGAGTGTCGATGTCGAATGCAGCTTCAAGTTCCTCTGGCGATAATACCTTAGAGACGTCAGCATCTTCCTGCAATAAGACCTTGAATTCTTTGTGTTCATCAAATGATCGCATCGCATTCCGTTGTACCCATTCATACGCCTGTTCACGGGAGACACCACGGCGTGCTAACTCCAATAAAACGGTTCCTGAAAAGACAACTCCGCGGGACCGTGCTAAATTCTCTCGCATGCGATCCACATGCACCACCAACCCAGAAACAATGCGTGTGAACCGACGCAGCATGTGGTCCACAGCTATAAAACTGTCGGGCAAAATTACGCGCTCTACTGAAGAATGCGAGATGTCACGTTCGTGCCACAACGCCACATTTTCAAAGGCAGCCATCGCATTGGCTCGGACAAGGCGCGCAAGGCCCGTAAGCTGTTCACACCCAATCGGATTTCGTTTGTGCGGCATCGCGGAGGAGCCCTTTTGCCCCTTACCAAACGGTTCTTCAACCTCACCGATCTCAGTTTTCTGCAGTCCGCGAATCTCCACTGCAAATTTTTCGAGCGATGCTGCCAAAATTGCTAACCGACTCAGCAAATCTGCATGCCGATCGCGTTGAATAACTTGTGAGGCAATCGTTGCCGACTGTAGTCCGAGTGTCTTACAAACTTGCTCCTCAATGGATGGATCGAGGTGAGCATACGTTCCAACAGCACCAGAAATCTTTCCGACGCTAATTGTCTCCCGCACATCGACAAGTCGCACACGATGACGTTGGAGCTCTGCATGCCATAACGCCAACTTAAGACCAAAGGTCATCGGTTCCGCATGAACACCGTGTGTCCGGCCAATCATGGGAGTATTTCGATGCTCCTCCGCACGGCGCTGCACTGCCTCAGCAAGATTATCGACGCCCTCAAGAATTAAATCGCACGCTTCTCGCATCTGGAGAGCCTGCGCGGTATCCAGCACATCAGACGAGGTCAATCCAAAATGAAGCCAGCGTGCTGACGGACCAACATGTTCTGCGACTGCCGTAGTAAACGCGATGACATCATGTTGAGTTGTCGATTCTATTTCGTCAACGCGGTCAGCATCAACAGCAGCTCGCTCGCGAATATCTTGAGCGGCTTCAGTCGGAATCAGACCTGCAGCAGCCATTGCATCCGCAGCTGCGATTTCAACATGCAACCAGGTTTCATAGCGGCGTTGGTCACTCCAAATGGCGCCCATCTTGGGGTTCGTATAACGAGGAATCATGAAGATATTTCTTTCTTTATAGTCATGAATAGAGTCTTCCAGCTTACATAAATGGCAGCACGTGCTGACCACCAACGTTTGGTTTTTTTGAGATTTCTGTGGGTAGAGGCAAAGTTGACATATCGATGGTCTCCGCAGCCCGCTTTTGCTCGGTAACCAGGACTTGGACGTCGGTACGTCCGCGTTGATCTAACGCCTCACGACAAGTCATTTCAGCAATTGCCGGCGTGTTGTTAACGCGGCTTAAATGACTCAAGACTACGCACTGCACCGACTCACCTAAATGTTCTGCGCAAAATGCAGCTAAGGCTTCATTTGACAGGTGCCCTTGGTCGCTCCCGATCCGAGTACGAAGACTTGCGCCATAGGGACTTATACGCAGCAACTCAACCGAGTGGTTAGACTCAATAACCAATACACGGCAATCCTGAAATCGCGTCACCAATTCACTGGTGACGCATCCAATATCGGTCGCAAACCCAATCGCGCCTTCTGGTGTATCAATCCGGAAAGCCAAGGTCTCATTCGCGTCATGCGGTACGGTGAATGGAAGGAAAGATAAAGCGCCACGTGACGTCCGCTTACCTGCGGTTAGCGGTTTCCAGTGTTCGATTTGCTCTGCAGGGGTGCCCCATGCCTTCCTAGTACCTGTAGTTGTATACACGGGCACTCCATGGCGACGAGAAACCGAGGCTGCGCTCCGCACATGATCACCGTGGGCGTGGGTTACAAAAATTGCCGTAATCGCTTCGACAGCAACATTGAGCGCCCCAAGGCGCTCCTGTAGAGCTCTGTAGCTTAACCCGGCGTCCAGTAACACATGCTCATCCTGATATGAGATGAGCGTTGCGTTTCCGCTGCTCCCACTCCCGAGAACCGTCAAGAGAACAGCGATGGAACGACCCCTTCCTTTATAAACATTAACAAACACCCGATCTTAGATCCGCCACAGCATCATTCAGACGGCATCATCGCCTTAGCACTTAACCGATTCGCTGAGACTTTCAAACCATCGGTTCGGCCAAGGATTGTTGTAGACAGTGACTCGTCTTTAAACAAATCAAGGGCGACTCGCTGAACATCTTGCACTGTTACTCGATCAATGCCACTGAGTGTTTCATCAAGACTGAACTGACGCCCAAAACACATCTCTTGGTATGCAAGGTTAGACATACGGCTGCTAGTGCTCTCCAGTGACAACATCAGGCTACCTTTCAGGTGATCCTTCGCACGCCGCAATTCCTCACTTGGCACCGTGACATCGGCAATTTCACGTACTTCTTGAACGATTAGGTCGAGAACCTCATTCACCGCCTCGGTCGCACAACCGGCATAGATTGTTAAAGATCCAGTATCACGATAGGCGTTGAGACCACTAAAGACGGTGTAGGCTAATCCGCGCTTTTCACGAATGTTTTGGAATAGTCGGGAGCTCATAGAACCGCCAAGGATCGTATTTAGGACGTAACACACATAGCGATCGTCATGAGCCTGTGGATACGCTGGTACCCCGACACAGAGGTGACTCTGCTCTAGATCCTTGTTGTGTAACTGCAGTCCTGGCGTTGCCTCTGGTGCAGACCAGTGAACCAGCTCACCACTGGTTTCCAGTCCCCCGAACGCCGCATGGATAAGATCGCGAAGGCGAACGTGCTCTAGATTACCAGCTGCCGACACAATAACGTTGGAAGCTACATACGATCTCTTGAAAAAATCTTGAAGTTGTGTGGCGGTAAACGAACTGATGCTGTCAGGTGACCCTAAAATGGGAAGCCCGAGTGAATGACCTTCCCAGAAGTGTTGGGTAAATAATTCGTGCACAAAATCATCCGGTGTATCTTCAACCATCTTGATTTCTTCGAGAATCACTTTCTTCTCGCGCGCGATTTCATCCGGCTCGAAGGCAGGGTTTAGTACGACGTCTGAGAGAACTGCAAGCGCATCCGACAGGTGCTCGTCAAGCACTCTGACATGATAGCTCGCACATTCCTTCGCCGTGAAGGCATCTAACTGGCCACCAAGTGAATCTATTGCTTGGGCAATGTCCTCAGCTGACCGGGTTTTAGTGCCTTTAAACAGCATGTGCTCAATAAAATGTGCCATGCCGCGTTCTTCCACTTTGTCGTGTCGTGACCCTCGCGAGAGCCAGACCCCAATACTGACCGATCGGACATCCGGCATTGCCTCTGTTAAAAGAGACAACCCGTTGTCAAAAACCTCGCGGATAATCATCGGTTGTGGAAGACACTGTGTTTGTGTCGTCAGACGAAAGACATCGCAAACTATTGATAAATATAGGATTACGACTTCGACACGAACACCTAATATTATCACGCAAATGAAGCATCAGCAAGTAGGATCCATTCCATAAAACCCCCTAGGAGAACACGGTGGCGGCCAGTAATGAACCAAGACCCTCATGCTAGACTATTTGCGCGGACACGCTGGTTCGCAATTGCTTGGAGCCTGCCGTGGAAGCTCGGATCGACGTCACCGACCTTGAATTAGCCAATCTTGAGCGCTCGCTCAAAACACTCAACATTGAGACGTACCGTGCTCGTCAGATTTATCACTGGATTCACAGGCGTGGAGTAACTGCATTCGATGGAATGACCAACCTGTCTCGTCAACTGCAGAATGATTTGGCATCTCGATTCAAGGTGTCAACACCAGTCATCACCGAACGGCAAACATCCAGTGATGGCACTATTAAATTTGCCTTACAACTGACAGATGGCCACCAAATCGAATCGGTTTTCATCCCGGAAACGCCGCGAAAAACTTTCTGTTTATCCACTCAGGTGGGTTGCGCTATGCAGTGTACGTTCTGCCTAACAGGAAAGATGGGTATTATTCGAAATCTCTCAGCTGGCGAAATCGTGGGTCAGGTGCGAGTACTGACTCGAGAATTGGACCTATTTGAGCAACCATTTAACATCGTTTTAATGGGAATGGGTGAACCGCTCCATAACTATGACAACACTATGCAAGCATTACGCATGTTGACGTGTTCTTACGGCCAAGCAGTTCCAGTGCGACGTATAACGCTCTCAACTGTGGGGGTACTGCCCGCATTACAACGATTGGCATCGGAGCCTACCATGCCCAATCTCGCCGTTTCGTTGCATGGCACGACAGAAGTTCAACGCAATCAACTCGTGCCAATCAATCGCAAATACGGACTCAGGGAACTTATTGCGGCATGTCAAAGTTTTCCCCTTAAACGTCGCAGTCGGATTACATTCGAGTACGTGCTTATCAAGAATGTCAATGACTCAGACGATGATGCTAGACGACTGGTGAAAATACTGTCAGGCATGAAGGCCAAAGTGAACGTGATCCCTCTGAATACTGCATCTGGCATTCCCTTTGAAAGACCCTCAACGGAAAGAATTAACCGTTTCGGTAAAATCCTAGCTCGGCACCAACTTACAGTATCTGTAAGAAAAAGCCGCGGGCATGACATAAGCGCAGCGTGCGGACAACTAATGCTCGAACATGAGCAGCAGAGACCGCTTCAGTAGCCTAAGGGTCGCATTAAACGGATTAACAACTAATTCAGCCAGTTAAATCATTTACCCAAACGTTCCGCCGCCCGCTCCACTTTTTCAACAAGCAAGCGTTTGTAATCCTTGAGTTTGTCAGCAACAGCAGGCTCACTGACCGCCAGGATTTGCGCAGTTAGCACGGCAGCATTAGTAGCACCACCTTTCCCAATGGCCATAGTCGCAACTGGTACGCCAGGTGGCATCTGGACCGTCGCTAGGAGCGCGTCCATGCCACTCAGTGCAGTTGCATCGATTGGCACTCCAATGACTGGTTTTGTGGTGTGTGCAGCCACCACACCGGCCAAATGGGCTGCCGCGCCTGCACCGACGATGAACACTTGCACGCCACGCCCATCAGCTTCCTCGACCAGACGTAAAACACGTGCTGGGGAACGATGAGCTGACGCAACAGTCATCTCATTAGAAATCCCAAATTGATCCAACATCTCGACGGCTGACTTCATGATCGACGCATCGGAATCAGAACCCATAAGAATTAGTACTCGACAGTCACTCATGCCACCCCCTCATAACCTAGCTTGTTTGAGACTTGGACAAGGCTTTCTTGCCAATGTCTCGCCTCACATGCTTACCCGTGAATGTAATGTGGTCAATCGCTTCATAGGCCTTAGCAATAGCCACATCGAACGTCTCACCTCGACCGACCACACTTAAAACACGTCCCCCAGCGGTTTTAATGTCGTCTCCAACCTGCTGTGTTCCTGCGTGAAACACCATAACGTCTGACATTTGCTCAACCTTTTCAAGGCCTCCTATTGTAAACCCCGTCTCATGGGAACCTGGGTATCCTTGAGAAGCTGCAACAACAGCTACGTGCGGCCAGGTGCTAACGGCGCATTTCGGCGTCCCCATTTCACCGTTTGCAGCTGCCAGCAGGATTGGCGTTAATTCTCCAGTTATCATCGGCAAAACGGCCTGGGTTTCAGGGTCGCCAAAACGTACGTTGAACTCGACCACTTTTGGTCCAGTCGACGTTAGCATCAGACCCACATAAAGTAGGCCGCGATAGGGCGTGCCCGCCTCAGAAAGTCCATTAAGCACTGGCTCAATGATTTCACCAAAGATACGATCCTTTAAACTAGGCGTCACGCATGGCGAAGGCGCGAATGCACCCATCCCTCCAGTATTGGGTCCACAGTCATTATCGAAAATCCGCTTATGGTCTTGTGATGCAGGTAAGGCCCAAGCGGTACGACCATCACAGATAGCAAAAAATGACGCCTCTTCGCCCTCCATGTACTCTTCCATTACTATCTGGATACCAGCATCACCGAATCGACGCTCGATAAGCATGCTTCGAACAGCCTCCTCAGCAGTTTCACAGTCAGGCGCGATAATGACACCTTTACCGCCAGCAAGACCATCCGCTTTCAGCACAACGGGAAAGCCAAATCGCCCTTCGCGAACCGCTTTAATGGCTGCAGGAGCATCCGAGTACACCTGATATTGAGCCGTCGGAATGCTGCGTGCCGCCATAAATTCTTTCGCAAAAGCCTTGCTCGATTCAAGTTGAGCTGCAGCGCGGGTAGGTCCAAAGATTGCCAAACCAGCCTTAGCAAACATATCGACAATTCCCAGAGCGAGAGGAAGTTCAGGACCCACTATCGTCAAATCAATAGACTCACTTACAGCCAATGAGCGAACAGCCTCAAGATTAGCGATATCCAAAGGAATGCAGCGTCCAATCTTGGCAATTCCAGGATTTCCAGGAGCACAAATGACACTTCCAGGAGGATGTTCCTGAGCTAGTTTCCAGACAATTGCGTGCTCCCGGGCTCCGCTCCCGAGGACCAAAACCTTCATTAATATTCCCTATCTAGTTGATTAATAGTTACTTATGAAAATTAAGCCATTTTTTTCGTCATCGACCTGTGGTAGCCTAGCATATTCGGCACCTGTAAATTTGGTGCTATTTAGAGTGGACCGGTTGTCGTGAGGAGGTGGAGAAAGGTTGGCCGAAGTCAGGATCCAAGACGGAGAGTCTATCGAAAGCGCACTTCGTCGATTTAAGAGGAGAGTCCAGCAGGAAGATATCATCAAAGATATCAAGAAACACTCTTTCTATCTGAAACCTGGTGACAAGCGTCGTGCGAAGCAGGCACTGGCGCGCAAACGTACGCTCAAGAAGCAGCGACGAGAAACCGACTAAGATTAAGTGACGAATGTTTTGTGCATGCAGCTTGTGAACAAAATGTACTAACTGAACTGGGACGTTAAGGTTGAGTAACCCCCCTAAGCAGGCGTCCGACCGGTCAACAGTCTTCAATTTACTGATTGCGCTTCGTCCAGGTCAATGGACTAAGAATCTGCTTGTGTTCGCTGCGTTGTTATTTGGACAACGCCTCTTCGACCTCGAAGCGGTCATCTTAGCTATTAAAGCATTTATAATTTTCTGCGCATTGTCTGGCGCTGTGTACCTAATTAACGATGTAACTGACCGTGGCGGCGATCGAAGCCACCCTCACAAATCACGACGCCCAATTGCCGCAGGGCTAATATCACCTACACTCGCGGTAGGTGTTGCCGTTGTTCTTGATGCTGTAGCGTTAGGCTTAGCGTTCCAAGTTAGTACGTATTTTGGAATTGTAGGAACGGCTTATGCCGGACTGTTAATTCTGTATTCGGTAATTTTAAAACATATTGTGGTCATTGATGTAATGACTATTGCAACTGGGTTTGTCCTGCGTGCTGTTGCAGGTGGTGCCGCTATTGATGTCCCAATCAGCGCTTGGCTATTGATTTGCACCAGTTTGCTGGCCCTCTTCCTAGCGCTCAGTAAGCGACGGCAGGAACTGATTGGCTTAGCGGACAACGCAGACGAGCATCGCCCGATTCTTGGCGAGTACAGCCCATATCTGCTCGATCAAATGATTGCTGTCGTGACTGCGTCCACGCTGATTACTTATAGTTTTTATTCAATTAGCCCTGAAGTAGCAACTCGCTTTGGTACAGCTTGGCTCGGTCTTACGATTCCATTTCCTTTATATGGAATTTTCAGATATCTATACTTAGTGCATCAAAAAGCTGGTGGAGGTAGCCCGGCCGAACTTTTATTGTCTGATCGACCTCTGTTGGCGTGTGTAACACTATGGGCGATAACCGTTATATTGATCGTTTACCGTCCCATAACAATATGACTAGGCAATGGCACAACTATTCATCTCACATGATTGGGATGATTTCATTACAATGACAGGTTAGCTTATGTCTGACTTCTCAATACGCGCACCCTCAGTCGACGTCGAAGAAATCATGCGGCATATCAAGACCCGCATCAATGACAAACGCGGCGTCGACTATACGGAACAGCAGATCCAAGAACTGGCAACCGTTAAACTTGAAACATTTCTGGATGCCAACAACATACGCTCGGACTTGCGCGAACACTATAAGCGCAGCCGCCCAGCCGCAAAACACTTGCTGGGTGAATTCGAGGATCAAACACAAGCTTCTTTGTCTAGAGGATTCTTTGGTCGATTTCTCACTCTGGTCCGGAAAATTTTGACCCGCTTACTGAGGTTAAATCCGATTATCAATGCATTACACATCCAGGAGAAAATTAATCAATCACGCCACCAGAATGAGTTACTTAACTACGAACTACTCAACAACCTCGTCGTAGAAATTACCAAGCTTGGTATTGAGGTAAAAAATCTTAAAATGCAGGTCGTTTCATTAAACAGCCGCTTAGATTTTAGTGAACGTCGAGAACGAGCACTCGAAAATGTCGTGGCGTACCAACCTGGGACAGGACGTCGCGATTCCAAAGCCACTAGCCGACTCGATGATGCAGAATCAGTCGAGAAGAAACAGGATTCAGCAGAAACCAAACCCGAACCTCGTAGACGGCGGCGACGGCGTGGTCGTAGACGACCGACGGGAGATTACAAATCTGCTACGGAAACAGGAACTAAAGAGTCAGCTGCTAGTACTCCCCCAGCGGCGGAGTCAGCTGCTAGTACTCCCCCAGCGGCAGAGTCAGCTGCTAGTACTCCCCCAGCGGCAGAGTCAGCTGCTAGTGCTCCCCCAGCGGCAGAGTCAGCTGCTAGTGCTCCCCCAGCGGCAGAGTCAGCTGCTAGTACTCCCCCAGCGGCAGAGTCAGCTGCTAGTGCTCCCCCAGCGGCGGAGTCAGCTGCTAGTGCTCCCCCAGCGCCCGAGTCGGCTCCAAGCGACAACCCAGCGAAAGAAGCGCCTAAGGCTGGAGCAGCAACGGAATCTGACCACGGGGACTCCGATGTAGTGAAGCCGTGAAGCTCGCAGTCGTCGTCCAGCGCTACGGAGCCAACATTAGCGGAGGCGCTGAATTACATGCTCAGTACATTACGGAACAACTCTCACACCACGCCGATGTAACGGTGCTAACTACGTGTGCCACGGACTATATCAGTTGGCGTAATGAACTCCCCGCAACTAAAGAACAGGTTGGCAGGGTGCTTGTGCGTCGATTCCCTGTCCATCACGAACGGAATCCTGAATCATTCGCACGTCATTCGACACGTGTGTTTGACCGCACACATTCGATAAACGACGAACTGGCGTGGCTTGATAGTGAGGGGCCCGCGAGTCGCGCACTGATCAGATATATTCGTACTAACGCAGAAGATTTCGACTTTTTTATTTTTTTTAGTTATCGCTATTATCATGCATTCCACGGAGTCTTAGCTGCGGCGCATCGTGCAGTCCTGGTTCCGACTGCTGAACGCGATGCTGCACTTGGTCTCAACATCTTCGGCCAAATATTTAGAAACGCAAGAGCGATAATGTACAACTCGTTTGAAGAACAGATATTAATCAATGCTGTGTCTGACAACGCACACGTGCCAAGTGTCGTAGTGGGAGTCGGTTCAAAAGTGCCACAGCATACGGCTCCCGAAAGATTTCGACGTAAATTTAAAATTGATCATCCATTTATTATCTATGTAGGTCGTGTTGATGCTAATAAAGGATGTAAGCAGCTTTTTGAATATTTCATACGCTATGCGACTAATGTTTCAGGCAGGTTGTCGCTTGTTTTGATAGGCAACTCAGTCTTGCCAATACCCGCACACGAAAGAATCCACCACCTTGGTTTTACGTCAGACAAGGACAAGTTTGATGGTATGGCAGCAGCCGAGTTGTTAGTCATCCCTTCCCAGTATGAGAGCCTCTCAATGGCTACTCTAGAAGCATGGGGCTTAGGACGACCTGTCCTAGCCAACGGACACTGTGATGTGCTCAAGGGACAGTGTCTCCGTAGCAACGCAGGTTTGTACTACGATAATTACGAGGAATTTGCAGAAGCATTGCACGCGCTCGAGACTAGCAGTCCATTAAGAAAAGGATTGGGACACAACGGACGTCGTTTTTTTAGTCGGCACTACGCCTGGCCTGTTATTAATCGGAAGTATCTCACCATGCTCGAACGGCTGAAGAAACATGATGTCGCCACCAACGGCACACATAAGTTGGAAAAGGTGCCTGGGTGGTGGACCCGCAGACAACGTCGCTTACCTCCGGCAAACGATATTATTAAGGCGTTACCAACTGGTCCAGCACCAAATGCTAGGCGGCCGCCAAGAAATAGTCGGCGCCGGTGAATAAACATTCATATAAATATAAGTAGGGATTCTTTGTTTCTGATGCCTTCAAGAAATATTCTTTATTGACCATGGCGAGCAAGATAGAAACCGTCGATTCACAGGGAACTATTAGAGTTCACCAAGTGCTAACACAGCTCGGTTATGGAGACGCCATCGGGCACGAAGTTCTTGGCATCCAAGAAATCCTTAGATCGTCTGGCTTCGAATCAGACATTTTTGTCGAATCTGCTGATTACAGACTCAAGCCACTGACCAGAAACTGTTTCGAGCTTCCAACAGCGTGTGACTCTGAGACTGTCCTTATTCATCATTTTTCTATTGGCTCAAAAGCATCTCGAATTGCTTTTGCGCTACCAAGTCGAATGATTCTCATCTATCACAACATCACACCACCACATTATTTTTCAGGCTTAATAGAAGGCCCAGAAATTAAATCAGTGGCTTGGCAATGCTATACCGGACGACGAGAATTATCAGCGTACCGCTCAAGATGTCACCTTGCCTTAGGGGACTCGGATTTTAATCGACAAGAACTCGTAGACCTTGGTTTTCCACAAACTGACGTATTACCGCCGGTTTTACCAAACCTTCCTCACCTCAACGTTCGAACAGAAAGCGCATTGACATCATCATTTGACGATGACTTTACAAATATTCTGTTCGTAGGTCGAATAATTCCACACAAACGCATTGAAGACCTTATTCGAATCTTTGCCGCATACCATCACATGCACAACTCCAGGTCTCGGCTGATCATTGTAGGGTCGCATGTCGGATTCCAAAATTATCGGGCGACGTTACATGACTTAGCTGCACGCCTACATCTCCCAGAGGTCCACTTCGTGGGACAAGTTACAGATGCAGAATTGGTGTCGTTCTATGAGATCGCCGACGTGTATTTATCCGCCAGCGAACACGAGGGGTTCTGTGTACCTCTTGTTGAAGCCTTCCATCACCAAATCCCTGTTCTGGCGTATGCAGCAACAGCTGTGCCCTCTACGATGGACGGGGGAGGCTTACTATACGACACTAAAAACCCAATTATCGTAGCCTCACTTCTTAACGCGGTCGTGTCTGATTTATCACTCCACGAGAAGGTGCTTCGCAGCCAGGATGAAGCGTTAACTCGATTAGAAGCAAAAGATTTTGTAGGCACGTTGCTAAACTTCGTCAAACAAGTGCGCCAAGCGCCTCCTTTACCAGAAGCCTCAATTAGGGAAGGCTTCTGGCAGCAGTTCGAACGCTATGAACGAATAGAAAAACTCAAGTACGACTACCCTTTAACAGACCGCGTTCGCCCAACAAATCTAACGTCATCGCGAACTCTAGAATCAATCAGGCCAGAAAACACTACCTTCAATAAATTAATGTCCTGGATTCAAACTCGATGATTATCAACCAGTGGATACCAGCAGCGCATCACGGCGATGCCATTGGTAATAGTGCCAGGCAGGTGCGAAATATGCTCCGTCTTGCTGGTCACGAGTCCAATATTTATGCACTAACAATTGACGATGAACTCAAAAGCGATGTAAATACATTTAGTAGTGAAGCTGCTACAGGTGGAGATCTCACCATTTTTCACTACGCATTACCGTCACCCATGACTGCAGCATTTGCACAACTGTCTGGTAAGCGAGTACTCCAATATCACAACGTAACTCCAGCACATTTTTTTGCACCATACGACCCGGGGATGTTTAGGCTGGCAACACTCGGAAGGCAGGAGTTAATTACACTGATTGGACAAGTTGATCTCGCTCTTGGAGATTCGGAGTACAACCGAGTTGAACTGGACTCTTTGGGATTTGCACCCACTGGTGTCATGCCGATTGCCGTAAATACTAAGTCAATCGTAGCTCACGTCCCACGTCCAGCACTGACACACATGCTCAATGACGGACTGACGAATATTTTATTCGTAGGGCGTATCGCCCCCAATAAGTGCATCGAGGATCACATTCGATTGGCTGAACATTACAAGAGATATGTTGACAGTCGTTACCGATTCATCTTTGTTGGCAACATTGACCTCGTGCCGAAGTATTTCGGCACCATTCAGGCACTAATCTCCCAATACCAGATGCCTCCCGATCGATTCCTCTTTACAGGCCGGGTGCCTGACGACGATCTCGCAACATACTATGCTATGGCCGACGCCTATGTTTCGCTGAGCGAACACGAAGGATTCTGCGTTCCCCTTGTTGAAGCGATGGCAGCCGATGTACCTATTCTTGCCTACTCCGCTGCTGCAGTACCAGAAACTTTAGGGAATGCGGGGGTGCAGTTCGCTCCAAAAGATTTGGAGTACGCCGCCGAGACTCTTGGGATGTTAGTGTACGATGAGGATCTTCGATCAGAAGTATTGGCTGGCCAGCGTCGACGATTGCTGGATTTCGGACCTGAAAAAACAACACGAGCATTAAAAGAACTCATACTGCGGTTCTCATGATATACCGATGTAGACTATTAGATTTTCTCAGCATATTCCAGATCGCACACACGTGAAACTCGCATTCATTGTTCAACGCTACGGTACAGAAATATTGGGTGGCTCCGAATACCACTGTCGGCTGATTGCTGAACGTTTGGCACTTCAACATGAAGTGGAAGTCTTGACGACATGTGCGCAGGACTATGTAACTTGGAAGAACGCCTATCCAGAGGGGGAAGATCGAGTTCGTGGCGTTACGGTTCGACGTTTTGCGAACTCAGAAACACGAGATATCAAGGAATTTAATAAATTCTCAGACTGGATTTTTCACAATCCACATACGGACGACGACGAAGTAGAATGGCTTCGGCGTCAAGGACCGTGGTGTCCAGCCTTAATTAAATATCTTGAACAATATGCCACAACTTATGATGCCTTGATCTTTTTTACTTATCTATACGCTCCAACGGTGTTAGGACTTCGCGTAGCACCCAGTCGAAGTATTCTTGTTCCAACCGCCCATGACGAACCTGCGATACAACTGAAGATCTACAGAGATATGTTCACTCTACCAGCAGGTATTGCCTACAACACTGCAGTGGAGCGACATTTTCTTAAATCGAACTTCACGATACGAGCGGTTTCAGAGGAAATCGTCGGCTGTGGCGTCGATCTACCACAACTGCAGGGCTACCGAAAACGTACCGCCACGACTCCAACGGCAACGTCATCCACAAACGTTTCTCAAGATTTGGACGAAAAAACAAAATTGGATCAGCGTGACCATAATCGGCCGCAAGCACTACAAACTGGCAACGAGGCCTTTCGTCGACGTTACCGGTTACACGGTCCTATCGTATTGTACGGTGGTCGTATTGACCCTGGGAAAGGTTGCGAAGAATTAATCGAATATTTCGGTTCCTACAGAGAAGGTGGTGGCGATGCCACGCTGACCCTCATGGGTGCAAAACTTATGCCACTACCTGAGGAACCCTTCATTAGATTTGCTGGACTGCTCCCGGATAGGGAACGTGTACAAGCGCTCGAAGCAGCCACAGTGGTAGTTGTGCCCTCCCCACTAGAAAGCCTGTCGCTACTGGCATTAGAATCGTTTGCGGTCGGCACTCCCATTCTGGCTAATGCGAGAAGTGACGTCCTAGTGAGTCATTGTCGCCAAAGCAATGCTGGTTTGTATTATGCGGATCGTGATGAATTCGTCGAGTGCCTTAAACTGTTGCTCCTAGATAAACGATTGCGGACTGCCATGGGTATACAAGGTCGGAATTATGTCAGGCGGAATTATAGGTGGGACGTCATCCTAGGCAAATACGAACGCATGATTGCAACCGTCAGAGGCCCCTCACTGGCAACTGCAAACAAACGCCAGCGGGACTCGTCCGGACGACGGCAATGATGTAATTATTCGTCTTGATTGGCCTTCGCAACACGCGGTGACGAAATAGGAGACTCATTCCCAGGATTGAAAGGCAACAGAGCGTCACTGGACGGATTATTCTTGACCGGACCGCTGCGACGATTGGCTTTAATATTGTATCGCTTAAGCATCAAGTTTAGAGTTGACGGCTTCAACCGAAGCAATTTGGCAGCACGTATTTGAACGCCTCCAGCCTCATTAAGTGCTGACTCGAGCAACTGCTTCTCTGATTTCGCAATTACGTCCTTAAAAGAAAGTCCTTCCGGAGGCACCGCAATGGTCGGTATCTGAAACTTCTGCGTCTCGCGGACATAGTCTGGAATCAAGTCAAGGTGGATTTGCGCTCCCGACGTTAGCACAACAGCACGTTCGATCACATTCTCTAACTCACGGACGTTACCAGGCCACGCATACTCCGTCATTAAATCGAGTGCGTCTCGAGAAATCTCGAGATCTGGTTTTTCATTTTCGTCACCGTATTTTTTAAGAAAATGCTGAACGAGCAAAGGGATGTCCTCCCTACGTTCTCGAAGCGAGGGCAACTCGACAGTAATAACGTGCAGCCGATAGTACAAATCTTCTCGAAAGCGACCTTGATCGACCATGTGCTTTAAATCTATGTTCGTCGCAGCAATGACGCGAACATCGACCTTAACGGTTTCAACTCCACCAAGACGCATAAATTCACGCTCTTGCATGACACCCAGCAGCTTTGCTTGTGTTTCCAGGGGCATGTTACTGATTTCATCGAAAAAAATCGTTCCAGTATCTGCTAACTCAAAAAGACCTTTTTTCGCCTGCAAAGCGCCAGTAAATGCACCCTTTACGTGGCCAAACAGGTTTGACTCGAACAAATCATGCGGTAAGTTACCTGAATTCACCGTAATAAACGGACAGCCCGCTCGAGTCGAATTCGTGTGCAATGCCCGAGCTATCAATTCTTTACCAGTCCCACTTTGTCCTTCAATAAGGATCGTCGTTCGACTGGGTGCTGCCTGCATTATTAGATCGAACACTTCTCGAATCCGTGAACTACGACCAACAATGTCTGAAAATTTGTGCGTGCTCGCCTGTAAGCTCTGGCGAAGCGTACGGTTTTCAACGACTAACCGTCTTCGTTCAACGGCATTTCGCAGGACCTTTAGCACTTCATCGTGTTTGAATGGTTTTGTAATATAGTCGAAAGCTCCCGTCCGAATAGCTTCTTTGGCGCTCTCGACCGACCCATACGCTGTTAGCATGACAACGGGCAACTCGTTATCCAGCTTTTGTAGCTTTTTGAGTGTAACCATGCCACCTTGTCCCGGCATCATCACATCCAGAACCACGGCATCAATTGATTCAGCATTCGCCAAATCGATGCCGGCCTCACCGGTTGCCGCTACGTACACCTTGTAGCCTTCTTTAGCTAGCAATGTTGCAAGAACTTCTTGCATCACGGCTTCGTCATCTACTACAAGAATAGCTGCTTCATCTGCCATTTCGGACACCACATCTAACCTTGGTTGCTTTCACAATTACACGCAAGGCTCATACGCACCAAACTGGTCATTTCACGAACTTAGATCGCCCTGACGGGTCAAAACCGACGCCGTCAGCGGAAAGGTAATCGAAAAACGAGTACCTTGACCTTCAATACTCTCGCATTCGATAGTACCGTCGTGTTCCTGCACGATCCCGTATGTTATCGATAAACCAAGTCCCGTACCTTGACCGAGTTCTTTAGTTGTATAAAACGGATCATAAATCCGAGACAAGTGATCAGCTGAAATGCCTTTTCCGGTATCTCCAATCTCGATAACAACACGATCACCATGACGGCGCGTCGCAATTGACAACCAACCACCCTTAGGCATCGCATCACGGGCGTTCAGAAAGAGATTCAAGAAAACCTGTTGAAGTTTGTAATCAAGACCAGTTGCAATGGGTGGCGGAGAGACAAGATCCTTACGTACAGAAATACGTGAGGTCTGGAGTTGATGTTCTAATAACACCAATACCTCATTGACAACAGCATTAACGTCAACGGGGCCGGTTTCAACTTTAACAGGCCTTGCTAGGTTCAAAAGCCCGTTAACGATCTTGGCAGCTCGAAAAGTTTGTCGTTCAATTTTCTCCAGCACTTTGGTCTTCGGATCATCCGAGTCTGCGCCCTCCAGCAGCATCTGCGTGAAGCTAGAAATACCGGTCAATGGGGTGTTGACCTCATGTGCTACCCCCGCTGCCAGCAAACCAACCGATGCCATCTTTTCTGATATCTGCAACTGCTCCTCAAGACGCACTCGGGTGCTGATGTCCTCTAAAATGATTATTGTTCCCCCCAAGCCACCATCCGGCGCACGCAACGGTGCTGTTGCGGCATTAATTAACAGACGCTGGCCACCTTCCTTGTGCCGAGAGGTCATAGGGACACGGTATCGAATCGCACCCGTCGGCGACTCTTTTCGCGCTTCCTGGAATAGGTGTACGACGGACGAATCAAACAAGGACCCTAGGTGCTGACCTAAAGCGTCCTTACGCTCTACTCCGTACAATTTTTCAAGTCCTTGGTTCCAACGAATGACACGATCATCTAGCCCTACAACAGCCAGTCCGTCATTCAATGACTCGATAACGTTTTCACTTAGTTCGCGCAGTCTATCGAGTTCTTCAGCCTTAGCACGCAACTGACCGTAAAGACGTCCATTCTCAAGAGCAGTCGCAACCTGAGCCGCAACTGCCTCGAGCAAGCTTAAGTCCTCGCTGCTAAGTGGCTCGCCGCTTTCTTTGCGTCCTAGAGCTATTACAGCGAGCGTCTTGTCTTTTGACACGCTCGGAACAATATAATGAACACCCGACTCCAGCCACACCTCAACGTCATCGCTGTCGATACGTTTGGCCAGCTCATCGAGAACCAGAGCCCTGGTTACACCCAGACGTTCACCCACTGCAGATTTTCTGGACAAACCAGGAATAGGACCGTCAAATCCAACAGCATGAATCACCCGAAACTCCTGATCCGCACTGTCCAGTGGCGCTAGCAACAACGCCATCCGTTCCACCACGAAGGTTTCGGTGACCCGAGTGACGAGTCGCTCACTTAATCGTTCGAGGTTAAGATCGCGATTTAAATCTCGAGCAAAACCGATCAAGGCTCTTCGATAATCATAACGATCACGATAATAGACACGATCAAAGGCTGCTTGAATTGCATTTTTTACCGGTGCTGCCAACAACACCACCACGAGCGTAGCCAGCACAGCCACGATTGAGTTGTATTGCCTCGAACCACCGAGAAACATTTCGCTTGCGATACGAAGTAGCACCGTATAGATACCGACAATGGTAAGAATGGCCGCGCTGTAGACCACAGCCCACTTGACGATGACGTCAACATCCATTAACCGATACCGCGTAATTGCTGAAGCGAAGGCTAGCGGCACGAGACCGAGTGTCACAGCCGTAAAACCCATTTGAGGTGGTGGATTAAATCCCAATACCCATGGAATTAAGTAGCCGACCATAAACGGTAGACAGCCCAGCAGGGTGCCCCAGATGATCCATCGTAACTGTCGGCGTGCTGTCACCGATTGCAACTTGCGTAGCGCATGAATCATCACCACCGCACCACCAGAAATACACAGCAACAGATAGAAGACTTCGAGGCGCTCTATGACTTCGATGGTCTGCGTAACTTGAATTCCTGCCTGGGTACTGCCCCACAATGCTCCCGTGCGAAGCCCTCCTAGGACTAACGCCGGACCATACAGGACGGAAATCCCATAACGACCAAGTTTATTCTGCAGCCAGCCAGGGGAACGTTCTGGAAACACCAAGGCAAAGTGCATGAACGATGGCGCTAACAACAACAGAGCAACGATATCGATCCAGTAAAAGATCCAATCCAACCAATCCAATCTGCCACTAAACGAAAACGCAAACACACCAAAGAAGGCGACCGTCAACCAAAAAAAATGGAGCGTTGCCGGAATACGTGGTTGTCTTAAGACCACCACTGCACCAACTAGAAGCGTGAAGGTAGCCAATACGGCCAACACCAAGTACAGAGCTTGATTGCCAGATGGAACTGGCTGCAATGTTAATTCGCGAAAGGTTTGTGAACCTAAACTAAGGATTGCATATCGTGACTTTGCGCCGGATTCACTAGCATGAAGCGCTGCAAGCACCTCATCTGTGGAATCCACAGGTCGTCCGTTGATGGCAAGGAGCACATCGCCGATCTGAATGCCTGCATTAGCTGCTGCCGATCCTGGGTCAATTTCCTGAGCCGTCAAACCCTCTGGCTTAGAAACCCACAGTACGCCATCTTCAACTTCGATCCAGCTCGACCTAACAACAATGTTGGCAATCGCGAGGCATAACAATCCCAATACAAGCAGGCTGCCCAAGGCAATATTGCCGGCATGTCGATATTGCTTCCAGATACTAGGAGTGGTATCTGTTTTTGGCATTGCTCGCATCACTCTTGTGTCGCCTGAAGAGTCATCCACTTATTTGAATTACAATTTCAATTTATTGAATCCAAAAAAAATGCAAAAATATGGTCGGCTGCCGATGGCGATTCGGATCTATTCCTCAAACGCCAACCACGCCGACCAAGACCACTCAGAAACGAACGAGTAATCCACCTACGAGACGCTTAGGTGGATCCAGCACTAATAACTCGTCGTAGGCGCCAACACCGATCTCCTCTCTAAACATATTTCGAAACGCTACGAGAAATTCCCAGTCGCTATTCGAGAAACGCAAGAAAGGTAACCCTTGTTTTAGTTTTACATCAAACCGTGCCGCAAGATTTCGATTCGTTAGGCCTCGACCAGAATTAGCAAATGCCGAGTTGACACGATAAACAACAAACAACCGTGTGGCAGTCTCTGGAACATCTGCATTCAGAACAGTCGTAATATCGTGAAAGCTTTCAGTGCCAAACCTCGCCGCGGATGGTGCCCGTGCAGCGATAAGTGCTGATTCGGATGAAGATTCCCAGCGCGCACGAGTGAATGAATAATCAACCGAGCCCCCAATACGGTTGACTAGTTGCCGACTGACCGAGACGCCCCAGCCACCAGCGTCGTAATTCCCGCCATTGGCTACCAAATAATGGCCTACATCGGACTTAAAGCCAGCAATATCAGACATCCCAAACAACGTTACAATCTGATCATTAACCGCCTGACGAAAGGCCCTTACACCGATGACGTAAGCACTACCGAAGTCACGTTCAAGAACCGCTTCTATATGACGCAACCGCTCCGGCTGGAATCTTGAATCTGCCGACAATGATGAAAACGTACGTTCTGGAGGCAACCAAAGTCCGGCACCCGTAGGTGGCAAAAACTCCTCCGCACCTTGGGCTCGCACAGACTGCATTACCGTACCTCGCATACGGATGTTCTTCATGGGTGAAAGGGTTACACTGGCCTTCGGACTCAGGAGAGCTGCACCCTGCACATAATCGTGATTTGCTACTCCAATGCCGTAATCTAGGCTTACCGACGGTGACACCGTCCACGAATCGAAGGCATGTACAGCGCTCACTGTTCGACTATCGGCCTGGAGCGCCGGTAATGCTACCGGATTCCCACCCTCGTACCGCTGAGTGCTATAAGACAATCCTATGTCCATAGCATGATCAGTGGACACCTCTGATCTGTAGGACCCTGCGAGAATCCACGAGGAAACATCGCCCTGGGTCATCGCTCCTTGAACAGACCATTCTCCATTACTGCTAGTAGGTGTGTTTAATTCGAGAAATGCCACACCCCTAGGTCCGGCATTCGTGGAAAACAAATCAGCCGGACTGTCGAATGACCCAGTCGTCAGAAAATTTACCTCGCCTGACAGCGGTATCTGTGACCACAGTGAAGAGGCTAAACCTGCGGATGAAGCAACGGCACGGCCAAGCTTGCCCACCACGCTACCTGACGAATTTGACTCTGCAGTACTCGCGACTGCTGCCTGCGTCGCCTCCCTTAACACGTTCCGACGAAGATGCCGCAACCGCCAAGCTAATTCGCTGTGGTCATGTACTTGTTGCACACTTTCGGCATCTAACTCGGAATCTTCGAGATCTTCACCTGGTTGCATCTCGGCCTCAGTCTCGAAGAGACTCGCAGTCAAGACGGGCGGTATCGACACATCAGATGGACTTGATTGAGAAGACAACACGAAGCGGTGAAGAATTTCGTTAGTGGGAGTGACCTCTACCAAGTTGCGACCTGACACCGTAAAACCACTCAAATGTGCACGCAGAAAATACGATCCCGGCGTGAGTGGCTCCAACTCATAAACACCATCCGTCCCAGTCACCGCCATTAAAGTTGCATCCACCCCCATTGCAGAGACTATTGCTCCTTCGAGAGGCACGCCATCTACATCCAATACAATTCCGTGGATTAATCCCCGTTCATCATCAGCAATCTGCAGGAGAGTTTCTTGCCCGATCACAGGAGCATTAGCAATAACCAGGAGCAGAACGACCGCGGCAAATCGCTTCGCATAACTCATTGAGTCCTCCGCGGATACATTCTCATGATTCCACTTTACTCACCAACCGTGAAGTGTATATCGCGTGTTAACAAATTACCCGATGCGTTGTCTGTCACAGTGATTCCCATACGATACGATCCAACTGGAAAGACTGACAAAGGCACATCCTGCCCGGCTAACAACTGGTGGCCAAGTTCCGCATTAAAATTTGGTCGTAACGTTTCCTTATTAAACTCCTGCGGTGAGGTGGCGTTAAAGAACTCCTCCCCAGCCTCACCTTGCCTGTGAAAATTATACTCGACTGTCACGTCAGGTTTGCCATTAGTGTCGGTTTGCATGTTATAGATGAAGAATCCAAATTTTAACTCATCAGCTGTACTAAAATTCTCCGAATTACGCACAACGAACCTCATTGATCCAATCGCATATGGATCTTCGCGCAATTGCGCAGTCGTCAAGGCTGTCGATATGCGTTCGAGTCGCTCAAATACCATCACTGAGCTCGTGGATAAATCATTCGACAAGTCCGGAATACTGACTGCAAACTTAAAAACCGCTTGGCGAACCTCAGTAGAGAGGTTCTGCATTAATTCGTCTGGGGTGTCGACGAGTTGTAAATCCTTGAGTGCGACGTAGACATCGTACTGCCCACCTGGCACTTGAAGCGCTCGACTAATTTGATACACATCATCTTGCATTTGCGTATCGCTTAACGTAACGAAATGAAAGTCCTCAAAGGCATACGTCGGGGGTTCAGTGACAGACGATCCCATTCCAAGTCCAGCCGGCGAGGCTGTCGACTGCCCCTCGGTGGAGTCCTGCTCAAGCGCGTTACTTTGAGTCTGTGGAGTGGTTGCTGAGCCAGGCACGGTCTCGCCTCGCTCTACAACACGAATCCCCGCAATGATTGATTCTGAGCCTACAACATCCGGGTCAATACGGAGTGTGTACGGCACATACGCGGTTCCCTGAGCTCCCTTTAGTACATCTTGATCCCAGTCTAGACCGCGCCTAAAAGCTACCTGCGGGTCGGACATGGCCTCATCGAGCATCCTGGCCAATAAGGTAGCTTCTTGATTCTGCAAGGCCGTTAAGGTCAGATCTGCCTCGCTGCTAGTTATGTTGCCGGCTTCCTGCTGCCCTTGGTTCTCCGTGTGAACCGAGGACAACTCGTCAGCCGCTAAAACAACTAGCTGGGCCAAACCAATTGTTACTAACAGGGAAAGCCTGCCAAACCCGCGAGGAGTTAGCCGCCGCACGTTGATATTCACCATGTATCAGTCGATATATTAAGAAGTTCTGCGATCATAGGCGACCTCACTCGGACAAGTCAAACCATTGCAAGAGAGTGCTTTCCTTAGCTCTCGCGCAATACAATATGCGGGTAGCGTGCTATCATCCATCCTAGGTCGTACGGTTCCCATGCTACCCATGCTGCCACCCTTAGTACTAGTCGTTCTCGATGGCTGGGGCCTTCGTCGTGAGCACAACCACAACGCGATTGCCGTCGCTCAAACTCCACACTACGACGAACTCCTAGAAAGATTTCCATTTACAACCCTTGAAGCCAGTGGAGAATCTGTTGGTCTCCCTGTAGGCCAAATGGGCAATTCTGAAGTGGGACATCTGAATCTCGGCGCTGGTCGAGTCGTTTATCAGGATATTAGTCGTATCGACGCAAGTATTCATGACGGCACTTTTTCCACGAATCACGAAATCTCATTGGCAATAGATCGATGCCGCGATCGGCACGCGCTTCATCTAGTGGGCCTTTTATCAGATGGAGGTGTCCATAGTCACCAACGTCATCTTCATGCTCTACTCAGGATCGCTGCCGAGCGGAAAGTTGCTCGCGTGTTTGTGCACGTGTTCATGGATGGGAGGGACAGTCCTCCAACTGGAGGCATCGACTACTTGGCTGCATTAGAACAAACGATGAAGGAGCTTGGAGTGGGCCAAGTCGCAACAGTTTGTGGTCGTTACTACGCCATGGACCGTGATCGTCGTTGGGAACGAACACAACGTGCTTACGATGCCCTTGTGCTCGGTTCCGGTTTAGAAACAACGTCTGCGCCTGACGCAATTACAGCATCCTATTCACAAAATGTAACTGATGAGTTTATCGAACCAACAGTGGTTGTTAATAGCGAGGGGCAACCTTTGGGCCGCCTTGCTGCGAATGATTCAGTAATCATATTTAATTTTCGAGCCGATCGAGCGAGACAACTGACACGAGCACTCACGTTTGAAAAGTTTGATGGATTTACACGCCGAGACCACCCCTCGTTGAACGTCCTCACCATGACTCAATACGATGCTACGTTCAAGCTGCCTGTGGCTTTCGTCCCACAGGCTTTCAGTGGCAATCTGGCCGAGGTTCTTGCTGCTAACCAGGTCACAAACTTGCGACTAGCAGAAACAGAAAAATATGCTCATGTAACCTATTTTTTTAATTCCGGTGAAGAGCAGCCTTACATTGGCGAAGACCGCATCCTGGTGCCCTCACCGAAGGTTCCCACATACGATAAGCAGCCTGAGATGAGTGCTGCCCTCATCACGGACCAGCTCGTGCAAGATATTGATACGCAGCAACATCGCGTTATCGTGTGTAATTTCGCCAACGCAGACATGGTGGGACACACAGGCGATTTAGCAGCGACTGTCAGTGCAGTTGAAACTCTTGATCGATGCCTTGGGCGAATTGCAAAGTCCGTAATAGCTGCAAATGGCACTTTATTCGTAACATCTGACCATGGAAATGCTGAACAGCTTTGGGACCGAGAACGGAATTGCCCACACACCGCACACACTACTCATCCTGTGCCATTAGTCATGGTTAAGAAAGACATATCGAAGGAGCAAGGTCAGCTGCGTCGGGGTTCCTTGCGGGACGTTGCACCCACAATGCTGTCAATACTGGATATTCAACCAGCTTCAGCTATGACGGGAAGTGACCTGCGAGGCTCTTAACTATATTACGGAGTTACCAACAATAACCGAGACCGCCTAGTCAGAGTCTGTGGGGGTCTCGTCTACCGCAATCCGAAGCGAACGAAGAAATCGTCGATCGTTCGCATTCATCTCCATGCTAGATTCCGGTATTGTTTTCTGAGCCGGAGCGCCAACTTTCGCTAACGCCTGTGGTTTTAAACGATTAACGAAGCCAATCACGGCTTCAATTGAGATACGCATTTCAAAACCAGCGGCGCGACTCTTTTCTCGGCAGGCCTCAACTTTCGCATCATTAGCAATAGCAGTAGCTATGGCGCTGGCTAACTCGCGAGACAATCTGCTGGGAACGTCATCCATGCTTCAGACTCTTTCGGAATCGGAGTGTCGGCAATATAAGAATTGGAGATGTCACGATGGCGAAGACATTCTTTCTACTGTTGTGAAATATGATTAAAAACAGGCGCATTGTAAACGTGGATATTGAGGCTGTCAAGACGATCCAAATCTTAAGCCTAATTCCCCTGCAATATCAGATAAGTGACTACCTGGCGTCTCTCGCTGGATTACAATGCGTGCACCATGACCACGTCAGCCTTTGGACCTAGTCATCTGAATAACTTGGACCCTGACCGTGATCTAGGGAAGCCTGGCGTTTTCCCATTTACGCGAGGTATTTACCCGGAAATGTACCGACGTCGCCTGTGGACGATGCGGCAATATGCAGGGTTCGGCACGGCTACCGAATCGAACGAGCGCTACCGATACCTGCTTTCAAAAGGCGTCACCGGGTTAAGTGTTGCCTTCGATCTGCCAACGCAGTTGGGATACGACTCCGACCATCAACTGGCTGCTGGCGAGGTTGGGCGTGTGGGCGTAGCCATTGACTCTCTGGATGATATGGAAGAGCTGTTTAAGAAAATTCCGCTCGACCGCATTTCCACATCAATGACTATCAACGCAACAGCTCCAATTCTCTTAGCTCTTTACATCGCAACGGCTCGCCGGCGTGGTGTACCGCTTACGTCGCTGAGCGGTACGATTCAGAATGACATCTTGAAGGAATATATTGCTCGCGGCACTTATATCTATCCTCCGCGCCCCTCCCTGCGCCTTATAACTGACGTCTTTGCCTTTTGCCAAGATGAGGCGCCAAGGTGGCACCCTATCTCAATCAGCGGGTACCATATCCGTGAAGCTGGCGCCACCGCTGTTCAAGAAGTTGCATTCACCTTGGCCAATGCCATTACCTACGTGGAAGCAGCCATTAGAACAGGCTTGGACGTGAACGCATTCGGCAAGCGACTCTCATTCTTCTTCGCTGTGCACAACAATGTAATCGAGGAAATCGCTAAATTCCGTGCAGCCCGGCGACTCTGGGCACGTTTAATGAGGGATCGGTTTGGCGCGTCCGACCCACGCGCTCAGCAGTTACGCTTTCATAGCCAGACAGCGGGGAGCACCTTGACTGCGCAACAACCGAACAACAACATCGTTCGCGTAGCCCTACAAGCACTTGCCGCTGTCCTCGGCGGTACCCAGTCGCTCCATTGTAATGGACGAGACGAAGCGCTTGGATTACCAACAGAGGAGTCGGCGCGAATTGCACTCCGTACCCAGCAAATTCTTGCAACAGAAACAGGGGTTGCTAACAACGTAGACCCAGTGGCAGGTTCCTATGCAATCGAACTCCGAACAAACGAACTGGAACGTGATATTCAAGCGCTCCTAGGCAAGATCGATGAACTCGGTGGCATGGTTGTTGCAATTGAAAATGGAGAGATCCAACGCACATTGCAAAACACAGCATTTCATACGCAGCAACAAATCGATGCTGGGGAGCAAATAGTGGTGGGGGTTAATAAATTTTTAACTAAAACTCGACCGAACATCGACAGTCTACAAATAGATACCAGTGCCGAGTCAGTACAGCGATCACGCCTTCAACGTCTCCGCGCCGACCGGGATTCTGCTCAAGCCTCCGCAGCCCTAGTCAACGTTACTGCCACAGCACACAAAGATTCGAACCTTATGCCCCCGATTATTGCTGCTGTCGAAGCAAGATGTACCGTGGGTGAAATAAGCGATGCGTTACGTGTGGTATTCGGTGAATACCGAGACTTGGCATAACAACAGGTAGTTCGTCACAAACAGGACTTTGTCGTTACGGAGTGCTTTAAAACAGTGAATTAGTTTTTGAGAGACGCTTCTTCTGAATCTTTTTTCTTTGTCCATCTTGCAATCACAATCCATGCATATGCTGTCACTGCAATTGTTAGCACCAACCAAATGTAAAAATTTATTTCCAAAACTATCTCCTTTTAATTCACTGTCTAAACCTACTCGACCGTAACGGAGTGGAATTAACCCGCTCCTTCGTCACGCTTCGTCTTCATATTTTTCTTTCAACTTTGCGACAACATTGGGATCAGCCAATGTAGTCGTGTCGCCAAGTGATTTCCCATCAGCAATGTCCCGAAGTAAACGTCGCATAATCTTACCCGAACGCGTCTTCGGTAAATCCGGGGCAAATATAATGACTTCTGGTCGAGCGATCGCCCCAATCTTTGAGACGACATGTGCTTTAAGCTCATCGCCCAGAGGGTCCGAGGTGGTCACGCCATCCTTGACTGTGACGAATGCTGCAATTGCCTGACCCTTGACCTCATGAGCTAGACCTACAACAGCCGCTTCAGCGACAGCATTGTGGTCGACCAGCGCGCTTTCGACCTCCATCGTTCCGATACGATGTCCGGCTACATTCAGTACATCATCAACCCTACCAAGCACCCAGAAATACCCGGATGCATCTATCTTGGCACCGTCACCGGTGAAGTACGCTCCATCCGCCCACTTACTCCAGTACTGCGCGACATATCTTTCTGGATCACCATAGATACCCCGGAGCATAGCCGGCCATGGCTTCGTAAGTGCCAGCAGGCCACCACCTTGTTCAACCACACGACCGTCATCGGTGCGAATTTCAGCGCTGATCCCGGGAAATGGTTGTGTGGCTGAGCCTGGTTTTAATGTAGTCAGGCCAGGAAGTGGTGTAATGAGAATCATGCCGGTTTCAGTTTGCCACCATGTGTCCACTATGGGACAACGTTCTCGTCCTACGTACTGGTGATACCACATCCAGGCCTCTGGATTAATCGGCTCTCCAACGGAACCTAGTAGACGAAGCGTTGATAAGTCACGCCGCTCAAGCCAAGACGTTCCCCAGCGCATGAACGCCCGGATGGCTGTGGGTGCCGTGTAGAACACGGTGACACCGTATCGTTCCACAATTTCCCAAAATCGATCTCGCTCAGGCCAATCGGGGGCTCCCTCGTACATCACCACGGTCGCACCATTAGATAACGGCCCATAGACCACATAACTGTGCCCAGTCACCCAACCAATATCCGCCGTACACCAGAACACGTCCTCATCTTGAAGGTCGAAGATCCACTTCGTAGTGGCATAAGTGCCAACCAGATAACCCCCCGTGGTATGCACGATCCCCTTTGGCTTTCCAGTCGTACCGGATGTATAAAGGATGTACAACATATCTTCCGCATCCATCACTTCTGGCTCACACACGACGGAGGCATCGCGCATCAAATCGTGGTACCAACTATCGCGCCCCTCTTGCATTTCACAGGGCACTCTCGCATGGGTTTCGCGCTCGACGACTACGACGTGTTGAATTGACGGGGTACCAGCAAGCGCCTCGTCAGCCATAGCTTTAAGTGGCACAATCTGACCGCGACGGTATCCACCATCGGCAGTTACCAGTAGACAGGCTTTGGCATCATTAATGCGATCTCGAAGCGATTCCGCACTAAAGCCTCCAAAGACGACGCTATGCACTGCGCCAATCCGAGCACAGGCCAGCATGGCAATAGCCAATTCTGGAACCAATGGCATATAGAGTGCTACCCGATCACCTCGTTCCACTCCAAGCGACTTGAGAACATTTGCGAAAGCACTCACCTGCCGGTACAAGTCAAAATAAGTCAGTGTTCGCCGATCTCCAGGCTCACCTTCCCAAATGAGAGCAGCCTTATTCTTTCGAGCAGAGGTAATGTGGCGGTCCACGCAATTAACAGAGACATTCAACTTCCCACCGACGAACCACTGTGCATGCGGAGGCTTCCATTCAAGCACTCGATGCCACGGTTGGAACCATTCGAGCTCCTTAGCAAAGCTCTCCCAAAACCCCTCAGAATTCTCAGCGGCTTTTTTATAGACCGAAGTATCAGAAACCCGCGCTGTCTGACGAAATTTTTCAGGCGGAGGGAAACTCCGTTGCTCGTCGAGTAGTGCGTCGATTTCCTCTAACCTGTTGGGCTTGTCTGCCATGGAAACTCTCCTGAGTGAGGTCGCCGCAGGTGTCAAACGATAGCCAATATTGCTTGCCTGAGAATCAGTGCCCTCATGCAATATTGGGACGGCAACCTGTGCGCCCAAACAGCAGCTTAGTCGTAGTACTCGCGTCCAAGGTGTGTGATGAGGTCTTCACCTCGCAGATGGCGGAGTGTGTTCTTGAGCTTCATCAACTGAATAAATAAGTCGTGTTCAGGATACAGCCCTGGAGCATGCATTGGACTCTTGAAATAAAATGAGAGCCACTCTTGGATGCCCGTCAGACCAGCACGCTTCGCCAAATCGAGAAACAACACGGTATCCAGAACGATCGGTGCTGCCAATACGCTGTCACGACACAAAAAATTAATTTTTAGCTGCATTGGATAACCAAGCCACCCGAAGAGATCGATATTGTCCCAGCCCTCTTTATTGTCTCCTCGAGGCGGATAGTAATTAATGCGAACAACGTGGCAAAGTTTGTCATACAAAGCTGGATAAAGTTCAGGTTGCAGTATGTAGTCCAAGACTGATTTCTTGCTTTCTTCTTTCGTTTTAAACGACTCAGGATCGTCCAGCACTTCCCCATCTCGATTTCCCAAGATGTTCGTCGAGTACCAGCCGGACACGCCAAGCAGACGAGCTTTCAACCCTGGCGCCACAACAGTCTTAAGCAATGTTTGGCCAGTTTTAAGATCCTTGCCGATTACGCATGATCCCGTTTGTTCGGCTAATTCCAATAACGCGGGAGTATCAAGACTCAGATTGGGTGACGCATTCGCGTACGGTAGACCCTCTTTCAACGCCGCGTAAGCATAAATCATGCTGGATGAGATAGCTGGATCGTTAGCATCCATGGCCTGCTCAAACGCCTTAAGCGATTCGTGAGCTTTCCCAGAAGTCATGAAAATCTCAGTGCTACCGCACCACACCATAACAATGCGATCAACGTTATGAGTCGTCTTAAATTTTTGAATATCAACCCTAATTTGGTCAGCAAGATCGCGCTTGGTCTTCCCGATCTTTACGTTCGGACCATCGAGGCGCTTAACGTATTGACGATCAAAAACAGCTGGCCACGGCCGAATCTGTGACAATTCGTCACGTAGTTTCTCTAAAAGATCAGCCTCAAGAACACCTGCCGTGCAGGCTGCCTCGTAACAGTTATCTTCGAAGATATCCCACCCGCCGAACACAAGATCATCGAGACCGGCCAGTGGAACAAAGTCCTTAATCAGTGGAGATCGGGCTTCAGTCCGCTGACCGAGTCTGACCGTGCCCATCTGGGTAAGTGATCCGATCGGCTGAGCAAGACCTTTGCGGACCGCGAGGACACCGCCAATAAAGGTCGTGCTAACTGCGCCCAGCCCTACGAGTAAAACGCCGAGTTTGCCTTTTGCAGGAGTAATTTCTGGCATGTTTTTCACAGCGAAAAACTATATCATGATGACCGATTCATTCAGTATGCACTCTTTATGAAAATTTTTCGATCAAGTATTGGCCCAAACGACCTCGCGATGGCAATGAGTGGAGTCAAAATGGGCGACCAATTACTTCAACTGGGATGCGGTAACGGCAAATTGTTCGCTGTACTGGCGTCCAAAGTCGGATTAACAGGGCATGCACTGGGTATTGACGACAAACTTACTGCCTGTGAACGAGCGAAGGCCGCAGCTAAAAAAGCTGGTGTTTTTGTCGAGGTTGGGCACGGTAGTTATGCGGCACTCAATTCTAACGACTCGCTGTTTGATTTAACGGTCATACATCACATCATCGGGAACATGGAACCAGAACAACGGGTAGCATGTTTACAGGAAACCTATCGTGTGCTGAAACCGGGGGGTCGCTGCCTCATTATAGAACCGGCTCTTCGAAGTGGACTCGGTGCTTTGTTTCGACCATCGGCAATCGACCCAACTTACCTTACGTCTGGTGCGGAGCAAGGACTTAAAGCAGAAGGCTTTCGAGCCGTGCGACGCCTGGCCGAACGAGAGGGTACTGCCTTTATTGAAGGAATCCGTCCACCTGATTAGCCTTTCGTCTTTCCTTAATGGTTAGACCTGAAAAGAAGCCAGAGACACCACTTAAACATTGCGGCACTAATTACAATAGTCGACTCTTGTCGACGCTTGGTTTATCATCCCCGCGTGCAAATTCTCTCGATTGTAATCGGATTAAGCTTAGTGGGAAGTCTCGGTGGACTGCTCGTAGGCTCAGCATTATTCCTGCTCCCAACCAGTGCGCGCACAAAACTCATTCCCTGGCTCCTGAGTTATGCGGTGGGAACGTTGCTGGGTGTCGCGTTACTCGCTTTCGTGCCAGAGTCGCTCGAAAACTTGTCGTCAGTACACGCAGGTGGTGCGCTCTTGGCAGGCATTCTTGCACTCTTTGTAATAGAGAAGCTTGTGCTGTGGCGTCACTGCCACACTGAGGCCTGCGATGTTCACGATAGTAGTGCCACCCTAATTTTAATAGGTGGCGGACTCCACCTGTTTACCGACGGTGCCATTATATGTGCCGCAACGCTAGTCTCGGTACCTCTGGGAATCAGCACGGCAGTCGCTGTAGCAGCTCATCAAATCCCTCAAGAAATCGGTGACATCGCCATACTGCTTAATGCTGGATACTCGCGTTCTCGTGCTTTCCTACTAAATGC
>Ga0315318_10000023_pt1 | contig 56234 bp, 51 predicted proteins | sample M1200m3416metaG_FD_203703 | JGI IMG/M metagenome (GOLD analysis project Ga0315318, IMG submission 203703) | Ammonia-oxidizing marine archaeal communities from Monterey Bay, California, United States - M1 200m 3416 | ecosystem: Environmental > Aquatic > Marine > Coastal | place: USA: California... | reverse complement strand
TCATAAGCATATACTATCATCTTAGAACAGTCAGGATTCAACCAAGGTTCAGTATATCCAGCAAAAGAAATTATTACTGATTTTGGAATTGTACTCAAACATTTTTTAAAAGTATCAAAACTCATTTGTGCTGGTTGACCATATGAAATATTTTCTAAATTATTATTGGTAGAATACTGTTCGATATGTGATTCTTGTGGGCAAAAATCACATTGAACTCTGCATGCAACATTAGTTGAAATTTCCATTTTTACCATATACATCATAATTTTATTATACGTTTAAAATTTTGTGTAGATTATATTACATATTTTGAAAATGTGAGATGAAAAACTAGTGTTTAGTTTTAGGTTTACATACACCATACCAGAATAAAATTGGTACTTTATTTTCCTTGGACAATTTAGAATCTTCTTTCAATAGATATTCAAGCCATTTTTCAGATTCAGTATTAGGATTCTCATATTCTTGTATATTATTATGAAGTATTTGATATGCAACACCACCATTAAGATTTCTTTGATAAACAATATCAAAATATTTTGGAATTAATGGTAAAATTAGATCAGAGTGTATTGCTTCACTTGGTTCAACTCTAAAATTTGCTAATGGAGGTCTTAGAAAACCAACTTTTGATCTAAATTTTTCTGGTAAATCAGACATGATCTCTAACATTAAGTTTAGGTGTTCATCAGAATACTGATTTCTAGCAGGTCCTACATATTCTTCATTAAACATTAAACCAGTACTTTTTAGACATTTTGCAAGTTTGTGTAATGCATTATCAACTTCTGTGGCATGATGAAGTACTGCAAAATTAAAGACTGCATCATATTTGTCATCTTCAACTTTTGTCATTAAATTAATATCATCTAGAAAATAATCTATATCTCTAGATTCTTTCAGGTTTTCTGCTTCATTAATATATTTTTCAGACATATCAAATGCATCAAAATGTTTACCTATTCCTAAATCGTAAAGTTGTCTTTCAAGCCAACCATTACCACACCCAACAATTAAAACATTTTCAAAAGGTAAATATTCTTTAAACCGTTCCAAAATGTCCTTTATCCAATGGGTATTTTCATTATCAGTTGAAAGTTTATTTTTATATTTTATTACTGTGCTTAAGTCATTCCAATACTTGTCTGAATAATGACTGTAATCATTTAACGATTTTGCCTCATCAGACTTGGATAAAATATCTTCAATATCTTTTATCGTAAGTTTTCTAGATTTTAGCTGAGTTACAAAAAAATATAATCCAGTTTTATCAGGTTGCCGTTTGAGTATTTTTTCATACAAATTAGTAATTAATTTTATAGAATCATTTTCATTCATATTACAATCAGTATATCACATAAATTTATTTATGAAAAAGTGATCGGTTTATTGAAAATAATATTCCAGATGATAATACTAGTAAAAATCCTAATGTAAGACTTGTAAATGAAATCAGTGCAAGTGAAATTGGTAGCAAAAGTTTTTCATTATACACTGTAAAAGTGTATGATAAAAATATTAAACCAATTAATATTGCTATAATTCCTGGTATTCCAAGATATTTTAAAGGATGTCTAACTAAAATTATTTCAATTAATGAACCTAATACTCCACCAGCATGTGAAATAGGATTTTTTGTTGAAGTTCTATGTCCTGTATCATAAATCACAGTAATTTTTTCTTCTGAAATTCTTAATCCATTTTCTGATGCACTAATCAAAATTTCAGAGTCTGCAGTAAATCCATCATTAGAAAATTCAATTAGATCAAGTGCCTTTTTAGAATAAGCCCTAAATCCACTTTGGGTGTCACGAATTGGTAAGTTTGTTACAATGTTTGTTGCATGATCTAATATTTTATTCCCAAATTTTCTATAAGCAGGCATTTCTGTGGAATCATCAAACCTATATCCAACAACAATATCTGCAAGTTTTTCTTGAATTGGTTTAGTAAGTTTTTTAATTTCATTTGGTAAAAATTGACCATCACCATCAATTGTCACAATAATATCAAATTCGGAATGTTTTGCATGCTCAAAAAGAGTTTTTAATGCTGCTCCCTTTCCTTTATTTTCACTATGTTTTATAACAAGAGCACCACATGCTTCTGCTTCTTTTGTTGTATTATCAGATGAGCCATCATCACAAACAACAACTGAATCAACAAAAGAAAGTGTATTTTTTATCAAATTGCCTATCACACCTTCTTCATTAAATGCTGGAATACATGCTAATGTGTTCATTATTTTATCAGATCTTATCCTTTTAAAAAATCTATTTTTTATATATGCCCAGAATTAGTTAGAATGTTTTAAGCAGATCTTAGAATTAATGTATATGAAAGGAATTAAAGGACTAAAAATACAAAATTATTATCTTGCAAAAAAAAGATAAAATAATAATTAGTTTCTATATTTTCTTAGCAATTACGATAGTAGCATCTCTAAGTTATATAGATACAATGTTTGATTGTGAAGATTTCTATCCATTAAAAGTATGTGAAGACCCAGAACATGATCCTGAAGAACGTCCATTTATAGAATTTGCTGGAGTTAAATTAAATGAGATTAAAACAGAATCAACATTCAACATAGAAAAAGAAATTATTTTTAATGTTATGGCTAATGTAGGAAACTATCATAAAATTTTGCCTAAAAATATTATTTCTGTGGAAATAATTGAAGAAGAAGATAATGTAATTATAGCAAAAGAAGTTTTGATGGAAAGAGGAGTAAAGATAACAACGCTTGTCAAACATACTCTAACACCATACAATGAACATACAATTGAAATTATGGATGGTGATGCAAAAGGTACTACAATTAAACAAACCTTCATAGAAGATGAAGGATCGACAAAAATATCAACAGAAGTAGAATTAAAATTAAAAGGAATAGTAAAATCTTTGGTATATATACCAAAATCAAACTTTGAACATGCAATTGATACAGTAAATACAAGTTTTGTGGAATATGCAGAAATGTTCAAATCACCAAATGTAAAAATTATTGATGATACATATCGTGATTTGCTATTCAGACCTGTAGATCATGAATCTTTGGAATACTGGCTTCCACAATTAGAAAGTGGATTAATAACTCCAGATAACATTAAAAACGAATTATTAAATTCAGAAGAAAAGAAAATGGTAGATTGGAATTCTCTTAGCCATGATGAAAAACTAATGCAATTATCAGATAATACTAAAACTGTAATTGATACTCTATATCTTGATTTACTAGATAGGCAAGTTGATGAACATGGTTTAGCTTACTGGGGATCATTATTAGAAAATGAAATTATTACTGAGGAAGAACTTGAAGCACAACTCTATAATTCAAAAGAAGCCACTACAATTAGAGAATTAGAAAATCCAGATCTGGAGAGGCTTGGATATGAAAGAATGATTACTACTGTATTCTTTGAAGCATTAGAAAGAAATCCAACTGGTAAGGAACTAGAACATTATATAGAAATATTCTCAAAAATTCCAGCATCAAGAGGCTTGTCAACTGAAGAGGGAATTGAGAAAGAGAGAATAATAAGTGAAGTTCATGCAGAAATCGCTAAACTTGATGAATTAGAAGCTAAAGGAACACCTTTGATCGACCTAATCCCCGAGTTTCCACCAGTGCCATGATCTGTTGAGCTTGTGATTAACAAAATAGATGATATGTTTTAGAAGATTTTATCATTTTCCATTAAATTTTAAGAATTTCTAACTTTTTGCTATTTTCATGATTTCTTTAATCTGATCATAATCAAAACTCACATTATTATCAATGAAATCTTTAGTTTTGTCAGAAGTTACATGAATTTCAAGAATTTCAATACCTTCTTGTATAGCACGAATTGGTGCTTCAATTAAATTACAATGATTAGAAAAACCATCAAAATATTTTAAAAGAGAAAAATCAATTTCATCAAAACTACACGGGTAGTTAGGTATACAATAAAGCCATTTAATATGCGGATCATCATAAAATGAACAACTAGTTGGAACTATTCTAGAACTAATTATGACATCTTTATTTTTTTTGTAAGTAGTTTGAAATAAATCTGTTTTATTATTTTGAACAATTTGCTTACCATCAAATTCTCTAATTTTATATCTAGAAACAAATCTATCTAAAAAATCAACTGCCTCTGGATACATTGGAGTGCAAAACCATTCAATTCCAACTTCTTTTGCAATATTATCAATTTTTTCTACATTTTCTTTTGTAATTGATGAATTCATTAATCTAGTAGACTCGGGATGATTTTTTACTGTTTCAAATGTGAATGCTTGAAATTTTACAGCATTCAGACCAAATAGTTTTAATTTATACATCATTTGTTTTACTAGATCAAAATCACCATCCCAATTTATTCCGATTTCACCAACAATGAATACCATATCGTATGATTGTTACTTACATATTTTAATTAAAGCATTATTAGTTAATTATATATGAAAATTATTTTCATTGGAGGAGTTAAATTTAGCCATGAATTATTATCTGCAATACTATCTAATGGATGGGATGTATCTATAGTCTTTAGTTATGAAGACTCGAAAGAAAAATATTATAGCGATATAGCTTCATTTGCTAATCTCACAAAGAGATATGGAATAAAACATGTTCAAGTTGACAATATCAACGATAGTGAAAATATCAAGATTCTACAAGAAATTAATCCTGACTTAATTTTAGTTATGGGCTGGTCTCAATTATTAACAAACGAAATAATTAAAATTCCAAAATTAGGAGTTATTGGTTCTCATCCAACTGAATTACCGAAATATAGAGGAAGAGCACCACTTCCATGGACAATCATAAAGAATCTAAAAGAAAGTGCATTAACTTTTTTTTATATTGATGAGGGAATTGACGATGGTGATATTCTTGATCAAAGAAAATTTGATATTTCTAAAAAAGATGATGCGACCAGTATTTATAAGAAAATGACCAATCTGGGAAAAGAAATGCTGTTGGATAATCTTCTAATTCTAAAGGATGGCAAGGGAATCAGAAAAAAACAAAATCAAAATGAGTTCATAGAAAATTGGCCAAAAAGAACTATGGAGGATGGAAAAATCAATTGGAATGACTCAGCCGAAGAAATTCATAATCTTGTTCGTGCCACTACACATCCTTATCCAGGTGCATTTACTAAATTTAAAAACCAAAAATTAATTATCTGGAAATCTGAATTTCTTAATAATACCAACTCTAATCCCGGAATAATAAAAGAGATAAACAATGATAATATCTTAGTTGGAACTGGAAAAGGTATATTGAAAATTTTAAAAATAAGTTATCAAGATGAATGTGAATTAGATAAAATTTTTTCAACTAGTAATATCGGAACAAAATTAGGATCATGAAAAGAAAAATAGCTGTAACAACAGGAACCAGAGCCGAGTTTGGATTATTACGTCCTGTCCTTGAAGAAATTTCTAACAATAAAAAACTTCAATTGTTTATTCTTGCCTCTGGAATGCACCTCTCAAAAAAATTTGGATCTACTATACAAGAGATTACCAATGAAGGATTTGAGATTAGTGGGAGAATTAAGATGGTACCTAGAAATGACACAAATTATGATATGGCAATATCACTTGGTCAAGGAATAATTGGATTCTCGAAGATTTTTAAAAAAATCAAGCCTGACATTAATCTGGTATTAGGTGATCGTGATGAGGCGTTAGCCTCATCTTTGGCTGCATATCATATGAATATTGTTAATGCACACATACATGGTGGAGACAAAACACGAGCAGGTATTGATGAATATAATAGACACGCAATTACAAAAATATCAAATATTCATTTTGCTGTAACACAAAAAAGCAAAAATAGAATATTACGTATGGGTGAAGAACCAAATAATGTATTCTTTACTGGATCACCAAGTGTTGATGATATCAAAAATAATAGAATTACATCAAAAAAACAACTTGAAACAAAAATTGGTATAAAATTTACTGGTGATGAAATAATATTATTACAGCATCCAGTAACAACTCAGTCAGAAAATAGTAGAAAAGAGATTGAGAAAATTATGAAAGCTATTTTTGAATTAAAAAGAAACACTATTTGCATTTCACCAAATTCTGATGCTGGAAACAACTCTATTTTTCAATGTTTACACAAATATTCAAAATATAATTTTATCAAAGTCTATGATAATATGCCAAGATCTGATTATCTTGGATTATTGAAAAACTGTGGTGTGTTAGTGGGTAATTCTAGTAGTGGTATGATAGAAGGAAGTTATTTTCCTATTAATGTAATCAATATTGGTATACGACAAGAAAATAGAGAAAGAGGTAATAATGTAACAGATGTTGATGGTAATTCATCTAAATCAATCTATTTGGCAATAAAACATGCACTAGAAAATAAAAATCGTAAAAAATTTACCAATAAGTTTGTCTATGGAAGAGGAGATTCGTCTAAAAAAATAGTTAGAATTCTAGAACGTATTTCAATAAATAAAAAACTTATTCAAAAACAAATCACATTTTAGTTGTTATAGATCTTTTGTATTGTTTCTTTGAACAAACAAAAAAGGAAATAATGTGAAATGGCACCTAATTCTTGAATGGAAGTTGGAACCTCATGCAAATCAAAATTCTTGATTTCAATGATTTCTCCACTATCAAAATTTTTATCCATATAGTGAACAGTAACTCCCCATTGAGTTTCTTTGTTTTTAATTGCTTGCTCATATTCAGAAGGACCCCTATACTTTGGTAGTGGACCTGGGTGATAATTCACAAACCCTTTTTTTGCCATTCTTAATAATGATTCAGAAATTCTTTTCGGAAAACAATAAGATACACCTAATTCAAAATTTTCAGATTGTGATTCAGATATGGAAGTGAATATTTTATGGTCTAATTGTATAGAATTTAAAAAATTATCAATTTTGATTACGTGCCTTTCCTTTGTATATACATGAATCATGATAAAATATTCTTGATTATAGTCTTAAAGTTTCACTTTCAAAATACAAACTAATTAGACTGATATTTTAGGGTTAAGTTGTTCATTTGCCTGGCATACACTGCAATATTTATCCCATTTTTCACTATGATTCCATTGAGGTAATCCTGTCTGTTCAAATCTTTGATGTGCCATTTGTAGTAAACGTCTAACATCTTGTTTATGCATAAATTGTTTTATTGCAAAAAGTTCTGCAATTGTGAAATATTGACTTACGGTAGCAGTGTAGTCAGTTGCATCACCACATTCCTTCATGAAAGCATCCATTGCTTCTAATTCCCATTTATCGATTGTGTCTTTGTCTATTGCTTTATTTTGGTAAGCAAGTTTTAATCTTTGATCATATTGTTGCAAGATAAACTTTCTATTGTAATAAAAAATTGGGCTTCCAACATATGGAGTGCAGATAAATGGATCAACTTCGATTCCATTCTCAATCCAAAAAACCAGGGTTTCCATAATATCGCTGATGTTTTCATGTGGATTTCCAATCATAAATGTGGCAATAGGAGTTAGTCCTGCACTCTTTACAGCTGCTATAGTTTTTTCCTCATGAATTTTAAGTTGACCTTTGCCAATATCTTCATTTAATACTTTATCTGAGGCTGATTCAAATCCAAATGAAATATAACAACATCCAGCGTTTCTCATGGTTTTTACAAGATGAGGGAACACCGCTACACTTGGTGCATCGCCAAGTGTGCCCCACTTTACAGTTTCGCTCAAACCACTTGCAATATACAATTTACAAAATTCTTCTGTCCATTTTCTATTACTAGTCATATTTTCATCAAGAATTGAAACAAAATCGACATTGTATTTTTCTTTTAATAGTTTAATGTTATTTACTGCATATTCTGGTGTTGGCCATCGTGCAGGTAGTTGAAAAGTATCATTTTTCTCATCAGATTCTCTAACTATCTTTTCACCTTTTCTTCTGTCTCCATCTCCATAAATATTTTGTAGATCAATTCGAGACATGCCATTATGAGAACAAAAAGTACAGCCTCTTGGACAACCTCTTTCCCAAACCACTGATATTCTTCTTTTTGAATTAAATGATTCTCGTGATAATGCTAATGATGAATATCTAAAATAGATGTCATTCTCAAATAGATGATACGCTGGATAAGGAACCTTGTCCAAATCTGGAATTAATGCACGTGGCTCTGTAAATCTGATTCCTCTATTATCTCTAATACATAAACCAGCTACTTTATCAAAATCTCTTTGACCATTTTCTATTTGATCATATATTTCTGAAAATGTTTCTTCACCTTCACCAATGCAAATCATATTAATTTCTGGAACTAACTTTAAAATTTCATCTGGGTTATAGGAACTCCACCCTCCTCCAGCAACTAAGAGTGATTTTGGACTAGCCCTATGGATTATTGGAGTTAGTTCTTTAATCCGTTTATAGGTTGATGTTAATCCTCCAATTGCAATCAAATCCCATTCTTCACGAGAAACTTCTTCTTCTATCATATTATCAGGAAATTCTTTACCGCCAAAATTCATTCTAAGAGAATTAAGATCAAGTATGCCAACATTTCCGCCTTTTTGTTCAACAATAGCGGCTAGTATTCCTGCCCAAAATGGAAAATGCATTGGACCGCTATCTATTCTAATCTCCGGAACTACAAAAAGTACTTTCATATTTTGCCACCTTTTTTTTGGTATATAATCTAGACGTATAAAATATAGTGTCAATTATTGTGATTATTCAGAAAATCTTTAAAGGATTTACAAATAATTCGTTTACCAAAAATACAGCCTCCTTCTGTGGCATTAATTGTTTTTACCCACTCGGGGGATCTTGAGATGAATTCTTTCAAGGCATTACTGTAATATTGATAAGTTGGATCCTGAATACAATAACAATCAAAGTCTGGGTTGTAAGTTTTTGGATATAGTGTTTGAAACTGTGATGTTGTTCTGTCAATATCCTTTGGGGCATTACTATGTGCTAAAATTTCATCCCATGAGTCATCTTCATCCCAACCATGATTAATTCCAATTAATCCAACAGTTGAACATTTTAGAATTTGCCAACTGACAAACCAAGCAGCGGTTCCAACATTTCCACCTGTTTGTATAGCTGGTAATCCATTGGTATGATTTTTTGCTCTTACTATTAATGCAGAAATTTGGTTGAACGATTTTTCACCCTCATCATAATCAAATAAAGAATGTAACCAATGGATCTTAATTCCTGTTTTTCTAGCCATATCTACTGTTACTGGGCTTATTACTGTAGAAAATATTCCATTAATTTTCTTACCATATTCATTGACTATTTCATCATCATAAAATTTTTTTAAAAGTTCCAAAGGATCGATTGTCACTACATTAAAGTTTGGAAATTTATCTGGTGTTATACCAGCTTTCAGACACGGAATTAATGATCTATCTGTACAAACAATATTACCTTGATAGTTACTCTCAGCCAACATTTCCAGATGTTTTTTCTTTTTGATAGATGGTCCAGCTCCTATAACTATAGCTGAATGCTGACTAGGATCATAATTTGAATTACTAGAAGGATCTAAATTTCTTGCTGATGATTCATTCCAAATATCGTTAATATTTAATGAGAAATATTTTACCCAATTTTTATAATTAATCTTATAGTGATTTTTTTCAAATACTTTTTCTATTTTAGATTGATTTTTTGTTGAGTTAGTATATGAGTCAACAACTGCATTGAACCATTCATCCCATTCTTTTCCAGTGAATCCCATTTGATCTTTTAATGCAGTAATCTTTTCTAGAGTACGTTCACTAATAGAAAATTCTAAATCATCAGACAATATCGAATCTTTAGGTTTTTCCTATTTTAAGCATTAGTTACTAAAGCTCATCAAGTCCTAATTCACTATCTTTCTTATTAGAGCGAAATATCATAAAAGAACCAGCAGCTCCTGATTTGGAAACAAATTCTTCAAATTCCTCTTGTGTTAAATCTTCTTTTTCTTTTTCTTTTTGAACTACTTGTTTATTTTCATCTAATTTACTTTCTTTTGATAATTTGAAATTAGCCTTAATCACAAAATGCCTCCCTTCAGAGAATATTTAAGGCTTTGAAAAATCCATCTAGTTTCATCAAAGTTTTGTCATTTGTTGCCTAAATGATAATTCATCATTTTCTTTTTTTTTTCAAATAAGAGGGCGTTGGGAACTATCTACCAAAATAGTTTTTAATTTGTGATTTTCTGGGTATATATGAATATTTTAGTAATTGCAGCACATCCTGATGATGAAGTACTTGGAATGGGTGCTACTATACGAAAATTATCTAAAAAAAATCATAAAATAGATCTTTGTGTTGTTTCGGAAGGTGCAACTGCACAGTATAAGGATAACAAGATGATAGAAGTTAGAAAGAAATCATGTATAAAAGCAGGAAAACTACTTGGAATTTCTACATTTAACTTTTTAGAATTTCCTGATATGAAACTAGATTCTATACCTCATCTTGAAATCAATATTGAATTAGAAAAAATAATACGAAAATATAATTCTCAGATTGTCTATACAACTCCTTATAATGATTTAAACAAAGATCATCAATTAGTTTTTGAATCAACTTTGGTTGCTACAAGACCATTATCAAGTAATGTAAAACAAGTTTTTTGTTATGAATTACCTGGAATAGTAAAAACACCATTTCAACCAACAGTTTATGAGAATATAAAAAAAGAATTATCATATAAAATTAAAGCTTTTAGAATGTATAAATCTGAAATAACAAAATTTCCACATTCTAGATCTATTGAATCTATTGAAAATCTTTCTATTCAAAGAGGCATAGAATCGGGATTGCAAAGAGCAGAGTCTTTTCAACTAATTAGAAGTATTTCAAATTAATTTCTTAATTAATAATAAATTATGTTCCCCGTAGAATTATTTTAATTATCATCATTATTAATTTTTAATATGTTATTTTGTCCATATTTTTTTAAATTCTGGATACTAATGTTTAGATTTCTTAATAATTTCAATTATAGCTTTTCCTACTCTTTCATAGGCAAGTCCATCAGTTTTGAAAAGATAATCTTCAACAAACTCATTAATTTTACTCTCTGTTGCAGGATTTGATGAAATAGCTTGATGAATAGATGAAATAATTTTGGATGGATCAACACATTCGGTCACGATTTTTCTTTCTAACATTATATCTCCAGGAAGATTTTGATTAATCATAATTATTGGTTTTTTAAGAATTAATGCCTGAATAGGTCCAGAAGAAGCAGAATAAACTATTACAACATCAGAATTATTTAGAAATTCTTGAAGATCTTCCTCTTGATAAATTGGTATAGATGGATCAATTGGATGAATTAATTTTTCATAATCTGAAAGAATTTCACTTGAGGGATGAATTTTTACAACTAGAGACATTTCATCTTTATGTTTAGAAATTTCAGTTACTAATTCTTTAACTAGATCATCACGTTGTTTTCTAGTCCAAAATCCATGCTCATACAGACTATGAGTAAGTAATAAAACTCGAATCTTACTATTTTTTGTAGATGGAGTAATCTGTGATAATTTTTGGAATACTTTATCATATACAGGATTACCTGTTAAAATTAAACTTGATTTATTATATCCATTTTTAATTAAATTATTAAATAATAAATTTCCTTCAACAAAATGATAATCTACTGCATATTTTACATTATTGATATCTTTCCATTTAGAATGTGATAAAATTATTATAAAAAAATCTTTAATTATTTTTATAAAATTTATTTTTAGAACAATTTGTGTTCTAAATAGAAAACGATATTTGTTAATCCAAAATCTTCCTCTACGCATAAATTGTTTTTCATTTTGATCATCATCTGTAGAAACTGAACTTTGAAAAAATCCAGAAATATTTGTTTTTATCATTTTTTCTAATCTATCTTCTACTGCAACTTGATTGACAACATCAGCAACTACAGGAATTTTGAAATGTTTAGCAGCTAATGTAATAGCCATATCTGTTGTAATTGGATATGCTGATGCATAAATTATATCAGGTTTAATATCACGTATTAAATCAACAGCATTATCATAATCATGAAAATCTAATATTTTATATTTCTCATTTCTCTTTAAATTGGATTTAATTTTATCAGGCATATAGATAAACCATTCAACATCAAAATTATGGTTTTTCAGAAATTCTAAAACCTGTTCCATGATTATTGTTCTAAAACTTCTAAGTTCAGGTAATGCATAATGAGTGATTAAAATTTTAACCAAACAACATCATCGATAAATTCTCTATTATGACTGTTAAATGATTTTCGGCTGTTAGGAGCGAGTATATAATAGAGTTTTTGTAATTATAATTATTAACTTGTCAGAAATTAGAGTCACCTATTCTGGATTGATAACTTTTGTTTTAGGAATAATTGGAATTATAACAGGAATGATATTAACAATAATTCTAACGAGGAGTCTAACTCCAGCAGAATATGGAACATGGGGATTAATTACAAATATTATTGGGTATGCAATTATTATAGAACCGATTATTTCTTACTGGGCAACTAGACAGATTGCAAGAAAAAATCTAGTTGGAAAGACAGCAGTATTTTCGAGTATGACATTCTCATGTGGAGGAATAATAATTTACATACTAATTTCATATATTTTTGGTTACACTACAGATGCAAATAATTCAGTTTTAATTTTCTCTGTAGTTTTAATACCAATTATGTTTTTGAATAAAACTTTAATGGCAATTATCTTTGGATGGAAACCTCACATAGCTAGTTATGGAATGTTAGTGTATGGAGTTATTCAAATTCCGTTTAGTTTATTGTTTGTTCTTCATTTAGATATGGGTGTTTCTGGAATAATAATTTCAACTTTTATTGCAAATACTGCAAGTGTGATAATTTATGCAATATATGCAAGAAACATAATCCGAAATAAAATAGAAATAGATTATTTGAAAAGATGGATTAAACTTTCCTGGCTGCCTCTTTTATATCCAGGAATTTATAATATTATGACAATTTTAGATATTGCTATTTTTTCTTTGATTATAGGATCCATGGCTGGTTTAGCATTTTGGATTGTATCTCTCACTTTACCAATTTTAATTGCACAAGCAGCAACAATTTCTCGAGTTGTATACCCTAAATTAATTGGTGAACAAAATAGTGGATATATATCAAGTAACATTACACTGTTTTTCTATTTTCTTATTCCATTAACTGCACTATCAATTATTTTTGCTAGACCAATATTATTTGCATTAAATCCTATTTATGAACAAGCATATTTAGTAGCGATATTTGCTAGCTTATTTACATTTTTTATTACGATTAGTCATGTTTTACAATTATTTTTAACTGGTAAAGAGAATGTAGATGCCAATGAAGACTCACATTTTATAGATTATATCAAAAGTAAATTGTTTGTTGTTCCTTCAATTCTAATTTTCCAATATATAGTATATTTAGGAATAATAACAATAATGTTTGTTACATTCAAGAATGAATATTCAGAATTAGAACTAGTGACATATTGGTCAATTATAAATTTGATAATCAGTATTCCATTTACAATCTATCTTTTTTCATTAGTAAAGAAAAATTTTGTATTCAAATTAGAAACAAAATTAATCACAAAATATCTTGGAATCACTATTATAATATTTAGTTTAACTTTTATAATTTCAGATAAATTCTTAGTTTATACTGAAAATATTTTTGAATTTATTCCACAACTACTACTGTTTATAATAATAGGAGTTGTTGGATATTTAATACTAACATATTTACTAGATCTAAGAATTAGGAAATTGGTTAGTGCCATAATTAATGAATTTATGAATAAATCTTAGGATATAATTCGGTAACCAAGTATTGAAACTAAGAATAATTATCTATCAATACACTGAAAAGTACTATTAAATATATCAATCAATTCTTAAATTTGATTTGAAAGAAGAACGGAAAAGTTATGATGGTGGTTTTTCAGAAAATATTTTTTTTACTGATAAATATGAAGAAGATTTTATTGAGTCTAAAGGCGCTGAACAATGGAATTCGTATAGAGAAAATTGGGAAAAGTGTTCTAGGTTAGAAATTGAGACAAAATATCCTTCCCATTTAGAGCTTGAATTGAATTATTCATGTAATTTAAGATGTCCAATGTGTACTTGGTCTACGGAAACTACAGTTGAAAAAAAAGAAGATTGGTTTACTTTTGAAGATTATAAAAAATTAATAAAAGAAGCAGTATCAAAAGGGACAAAATCTATTAGACTTTGTTACATCAATGAACCGCTAATTCGCCAAGATATTGATCAATTTATTAAATATGCATCTGATGTTGGAATTCTAGATATCATAATAACTACTAATGGAACATTACTCACTAAAGAAATGTCAAAAAAACTAATAGAATCTGGTCTTACAAAAATTAATCTTTCATTAGATGCAATAACGGAAGAGACATATGAAAAAATTCGTGTAGGAGGAGATCTTAAAACTACTGTAAAGAACATACATGATTTTATGAAAATAAGAAAAAATATGAAATTAAAATTACCAAAATTACGCTTGAGTTTTGTTAGATCAAAAATAAATGATCATGAATATGAACAATTTGTGGATTATTGGAAAGATAAAGTTGACAGTTTAGGTGCTCAAACGTTATTAGATCCATTTGGTGATGGAAAATTTAAGAATTCTGCAAAAAAAGATGAAATTGCTTTAGAGAATACTAAATCACCACCAAAAAAATTTCATTGCCCAGAACCATTTAAAAGAATGACATTAAGAGGGAACGGTGATGTTTTGGGATGTTGTAGCTTTTATGCAGTTGATTTAGTGATGGGTAATTGGAAAAAAGAATCATTAGATGAGATTTGGAATGGTGAAAAAATGAAAAAATTACGTGAAATACATAAAAATGGAGATTATTCTAAAAATCCTGCTTGTAAAAGTTGCATTGAAAATGTCTCTTATATTTCAGATTAATTTTTTAAATTATTAAAATGATATAATATCAAAAAAATAATTTCTATTTTGTACTCACAGCCAAACTTAAACTAGATTCATACATTCACTTCGAAATTATCAATAATCTTTTTACATTTTTAAAAACTTATTCTGGATTCATTAATCCAGAATTTGCTAATAATTCACATATTATGAAATCATCTTCTTCGTCTATGTCTAAACTTTTCATTTTTGACATTTCACAAACAAGAGTATTTTTTTCATCCCTTATTTTCTTATTTTTTTCAAGAAATGATTTTTTTACTACATATGCACCACCATTGGCAATCCATCTTTTTTTCAGATTTTGCCTCACAGATAAACTTCCAGATAGATCAACACATTCTCCAATGTCATCAAAATTTTCTTTTTTATTAATTACCCATTCAGGATGTTCAGTTACTTCTTTTACAGTAATACAACTATTCATATGTGGATTTTTTATTAATTTTTCAATACACATGTCAATATCAATATGTGACACAAATGGTGTAGTTGGTTGTACTACAACAATAATAGCATCATCATCAAAAAATTCATTAAATTTATCAATTATATCTAATAGCACTAATTCTGTAGGAACGTCTTCTGCTAACTTAGGAGTTCGTTTATGAAAAATTATTTCATTATTAAATGAACTTGCAATTTTGAAGTATTCTTCTGAGTCAGTTGATAATATAATTTTGTTTGATAGTTTAGATTTACTGACTGCTTTTACAACCCAACCTAATAATGGTATTCCACCAAGATCTCGAATATTTTTATGAGGAATTCCTTTAGAACCTGAACGTGCAGTTATTATTGATATAATTTTCATTGTTGAAACTTTCTTATGGTATCATTTAAGATATCAATTTCTTCAGAAATTTCTTCTTTAGTTCTGAATTTATGAATATCCATCCAAAGTGATTTTTTTATTATGTCTTCTACATTTTTACATCCATTCTTTGGTGTAAATTTCTTGAATAGGGGAATATCATAAAGAGGAGTTGAATAACCTGAAGAAATTAATTTTCCAGATTTCATATTTATTCCTTTTATATCGGATTTTTCATCCATTTCTAAAATATGTTTTCTATTTTTTGTAAGTTTTTCTAAGAAAACCTCTCTATCAACACCAATAATTTTTTTATCATATAAACAACCAATTACTAAAAATGAATGTTTTATTTTATGATTTATGTATGGTGGTGTGATGCCATTTGGAAGTTTTTTTATTATTTGTTTTGCATTATCTCTAAACATTTTCAGAATTGGTTTGATTTTTTTTAGTTGAACTCTACCAAATGCAGCTTGTGCTTCTGTCATACGAAAATTACATCCAAAATAATTTTTTTGTTGATAATATTCACCATGATTTCTAATTGCAGCAGAAATCTCAATTAATTCTTCATTATTAGAACAAATCATTCCACCTTCTCCAAGTGTTGTAATGTGTTTTGTTTCTTGAAAACTAAATATACTCATTTCTCCAAAACTACCAACCATTCTTTGTCCAATTTGAGTTCCTAAAGATTGACAACAATCTTCTAATAGAAATTCAGTTTTTCCAAAATTTTGTGGTTGTATTGCATTTCCTAATAGATGAGTTGGAATAGATATTGCAGTATGTACTTTAGGTTTTAACATACAGTATGATTTCTTATCAATATCTTCAAAAACTATTTTATTATAAATTTGAATTGCAGTACTTGCATCAGCAGTAAATGTATACGCAGGAAGATGAATATCTGGTTTAATTAATTTAGAATTTTTGGTTTTTTTGCCATATTCAATTGCAGTTTTTAATGCAATAAACAACGCAGATGTTCCAGAGTTTACGCATAAAGCATGTTTTACACCAATAAATTTGGCGAACTCTTTCTCAAATTTTTGTACCTCATCACCGCCTCTAAATTTTGTTGTGAATCCTGAGAGATATTTACCATTTTCTATGACGTTTCTAACTGCTTCAATTTCCTTATTGTTAAATCGGTTAATCAAAATGTTTCATCCTTTACTTACCATATTTCCCTAAATCAAATACATATTTTTCAAAAGTAATTAATGCAGATACACCATCATCAATATTAGTAGATAGTGAAGAAATATTTCCATTCAAAAATTCAACAAACTCTTTATAGATTTTATTAAAAAATGATTCATTATACTTTTTTGTTGAAATTAATTCCAAATCTTGAAATCCTTCATATCTAGAAGAATCTTTTGACTTGAAGAAATTTAGGGTTTGACCATTTGATAAAATTTCTATTTTTCCTTTTGTACCCCAAATATAGAAATCATAAATAAAATATGGCAAATCTAATCTATTTATCGTTGTTTTTTCTAAAATATTAAACCAATTCATTATATCAGCAATATGGATACCATCTCTAATTTGATTAACATCTTTATTTTCAGGAGTTGCTGAAAAATAAAATGCAGTATTTCTGATGATTCCAATATCTTTAGATAATTTATGAGCCTCATTCCAAATTTCACTCCATCTTCTTGTATGATTTACAGCAATTGTAATGTTAGGACTTTTTATGAGAGATTTCACTTGTTGGGCAGATTTTGAGTCTGGAGTTAATGGTTTTTCACAGAATATGATTACAGGCTTTTCAATTTTATTCAAGTCTTCAATTAAAGAATTTAAAATAGTTACATGAGTTGAATCAGGAGTAGAAATAACTATAATGTCACACACGATTTCTTTCTGTTTGATTTTATTAGTAATATCTGAGAAATTATCAAAAACAGGTATTTCTTTATATTTTTCTCTAAAAATATCTCTTGCATTTTTTTCTGTATCACACACTCCTATCAATTCTAGATTTTTATTTTCTAATATTGCTGCAATATGACTTGCAGGTTGTTTTCTTTTTTGATCCAGGCCATATTTCATTCCAATTAAACCTAGACCAATAACTATCACATTATATTTTTTCATGGATAAACATCAAAAATCACTGGTAATAAACAATATTGAACTATGTAAATTGTCTTTATTAATTATATGATCAAATCATATGTTATATCTAAAAATTTTCTTATTTTTTTATTTTTACATGTATATTCTGTGTTATTTATCTACTAAACATAAACAGATCTATATGATAATATTAGTTTCAATATTTTCTTATGCCTAAATAAATTTGGGAATATACGATTAATTCCAAAATCTTAAATGACCTAAATTAAAAAATTGATTAATAACAGATAAAAAATGAAAAAACAAATTTCACAGACTAAAATTTCAAAAATACTCAAAAATAAAAAAATTTTAGTTTCAGGTGGTGGTGGTAGTATAGGAAGTAAACTAGTTGAGAAACTTTTAGAATATCCTATATCTTCAATACGAGTTTTAGATGTTAATGAACATGCATTATTTGAATTAAAACATCAAATTAATGATCCTAGATTGAGATTATTACTTGGTAGTATCTTAGATAAGGAACGAATAGCAATGGCAGGAAAAAATATAGATATAATTTTTCATACTGCAGCTATAAAAAATATTGAAATATCTGAATTCAATCCAATTGAGACAATTGAAACTAACATAAATGGAACTGTAAATATGATTAAAATGGCAATTCAAAATAATGTAAAAATATTTCTTAATATTAGTACTGATAAAGCCGTCGAACCAACTACACTTTATGGTACAACAAAGCAATTAACAGAAAAACTAACCACTTGGGCTGGAATACATAATGAAGGAATAAAATTTGCGTCAGTTCGTTTTGGAAATGTAATGGATTCACGTGGTAACGTATTCGAACTTTGGGAAAAAGAATTAAAAAATAAAAAACCATTATCAATAACTCATTCTTTAACAGAAAGATATTTCTTCAAATCTGATGAAGCCACTAATTTTATTTTAAAATCTTTGTTAGAAATTAAAATGGGTGAAGTTTTTATTCCTAAAATGAAATCTTATAAAATTAAAAATTTAGCACAAAAATATTCAAAAAAATATAAGATAATTGGTCTTAGACAAGGAGAAAAATTAAAAGAGACTCTGATTACTAAAGAAGAAATGAAAAATTCATTAGAGAAAAATGATATGTGGATATTGAGACCGTCTGTGTCTAACATTAACCAAAAATAATATATCATTAATTCCAAAGGTTAATCAATTATTATTTTTTATTACAAACCAATGAAAGCTGTTATTTTAGCTGGTGGTTATGGTACTAGAATCTCAGATTTTGATAATGAGGAATCCATCTTGAAGCCTAAACCAATGATTGAAATTGGAGGAAGCCCAATTTTATGGCATATTTTAAAAATTTATTCAAGTTATGGTATTAATGATTTTGTAATTTGTTGTGGACATAAAGGGGAGCAAATCAAAGAATATTTTGACAGTATTGATTCAACTCCATGGAATATTGAATTAGTTGATACTGGTCATGATACAATGACTGGTGGACGATTAAAAAGAGTCCAAAATCATATTGATAGTACTTTTTGTCTAACTTATGGTGATGGTCTAAGTAATGTTAACATTAATAATTTAATTACATTTCATAGAGAGAAAAAATCTGTTGCTACCTTAACAGCTGTTCATCCTCCAGAAAGGTATGGCGTATTATCATTAAATGAAGATCAGGTTACAGAATTCCGTGAAAAACCCAGTGGTGAAAACGCTTGGATAAATGGTGGGTTTCTTGTTTTTGAACCAGAAATTTTTAATTATTTGGAAGATGATTCTACTATCTTAGAGAGAACACCTTTAGAAAGTTTGGCAAAAGAAAATAAATTAACTGCGTTTAGACACAGTGGATTTTGGTATGCAATGGATACTCTTAGAGATAAAAAATACTTGGAGAAACTATATGAATCAGGAAACATTCCTTGGAAAACATGGTAATGGATTCATCATTTTGGAAAAATAAAAAAGTCTTACTAACTGGTCATACTGGGTTTAAAGGAAGTTGGTTATCATTATGGTTACAAAAACTAGGAGTTGATCTAATAGGATTTTCAAAATCTGTTCCAACTAAACCCAGTTTATTTGAATTAGCAGATGTTGGAAAAAATATGACATCTATTATGGGAGATATTACTAGTATTGAAAATATTACTAACGTAGTTAAACAACATAATCCAGAAATTATTGTTCATATGGCAGCACAGTCATTAGTTCATAAATCATATGATCAGCCATTAGAAACATTTTCAACAAATATTATGGGAACAGTGAATTTACTTGAAGCAGTTCGAAATACAAGTAAAAAATGTGTAATAATTAATGTAACTAGTGATAAATGCTATGAAAATCAAGAATTGTCAAGAGGATACAAAGAAAATGATCCTATGGGAGGTTATGATCCATATAGTAGTAGTAAAGGATGTGCAGAACTTATTACATCATCATTTAGAAATTCATTTTTTAAAGATTCAAATAATAAAGATTATGATATTTCGCTAGCTTCAGTTCGTGCTGGTAATGTAATTGGAGGTGGAGATTGGGCAGATAATCGTATTGTGCCAGATATTATGCGAGGTATATTAGATAAAAAAATAATTAAAATTAGAAATCCTAATTCAGTACGACCGTGGCAATATGTCTTAGAACCATTAAGAGGATATCTAGAATTAGCAGAAAAACTCTATAATTATAAATCTGAATATACAGAAAGTTGGAATTTTGGACCAGAGATCGATGATGCAAAACCAGTCTCATGGCTTGTTAATGAAATAGTTGAAATGTGGGGAGAAAATATAGAAGTAGATTTTGACAATGATGATTTAGATCATAAACACGAAACAAATTTTCTTAGATTAGATTGTTCAAAGGCTAAATCTAAATTAAAATGGAATCCAAAAATAAAATTAGAAGAAGGATTAAAACTGACTGTAAACTGGTATAAACAATATGAACAGACAAAAGAGTTAAGAGAATTCACTGAAAATCAAATTGAAGAATATTTATCTTAAAAAAATCTACGTTCTGTAAGAGTTATTTGAAATATCACTTCAATAAAACTAAACTCTGTTCTGTTGTCCCTCTAGATGTTCTTGATATATTTCATGCATAAAACGTATTTTATGCCCATTATTATTAGCAAATTCTATAATTTGTTGAATTATTTTTCGAATTCCTAATTGTTCTGTATTCTCTAGTTTTTGAAGTTGTGATAATTCAAGATTATTCCAAGCCTCACGACTAACACTATCTTTTATGGATCTTGTATATGCAAAGTTTGGAGTATTAAATGCAATATGAGCAGGATGAAAATTGATTACCTTAAGACCTGGAGAATCTAATTGTGGAATAAGATTTTCAAAATTGAGAGATGGATCCATTATGAGATATCCACCATCTTCCAAAAATATAGGAATGCTTAGAAGACCACTACGATGTTTTAATGGTTTTATGTTAGTTTCACATCTAGTGCAATGATTAGAAACAAATCTAAATCCACGTTTTGCAAAATCATCCATAATGTCATTTACTTCAAAGTAGCGATGTGAACGAAATCCATCTGCGTTTGGAACAAGATTTATACAATTATCAATTACCTCTTGAAAAGAATTACCATGAGAACTATTTGGAAGAAAATTTGGATGTATAAGTAAATTAACTTTTCCTAATATACTAAGTTCATTTAGAAATGGACTTTGATGAGTTATGAAATAAGTTATCTTCAGATCATTACCAGATAATATGTTATGAGAATATTTGATTATAGATTCTGAAGCCCAATCAATATCAGATGTAAAACAAAAAACAGGTTCTTCTTCCCAAGAATATGTCATGTTTCCTGCTCCACATTATATAACATTACTAAATGTTTTATTCCTTCTTTTTCAATAATATCAGATTTCTTGTAACCTGCGTTTTCCATTGCTTTGATACTACCTATATTATCTTGACGTACATATGCAAATATTTTTGGTGCAAATTTAAGATCTCTAATAATTTCATTACCTTTGCTAAATGCAATTGATGCAATACCTTTACCATGCATTTTTTGAGTAATATTGATACTAACTCTTGCATAGTTCTTCATATTACTGGTTAAATGATAACGGATTTGCCCAATAGGTTCAAAATCAAATTCTATAATAAAAAATAGACAATTTGGATCGTGAATTATTTTTTTAAACCAACTATTATGTTCATTAAATGATAAAGCACGTGTCGAACTCATCCATGGAATAGTAGATGGTTCATTTCTCCAAGTAAGTAATATTTCTGAATCCTCAACAAGTGCTTTTCGAAGTGTAATGTCCATTTAGTTTTTTAATTAAATAGAAACCAAATATGAACTAACTTGTGTTTGGTATTTACTTACTATTTTAGAAAAACAATGGTGAAAAAAGTACAAATAACTGAAATTACTAGTAATGATGGAGACCATTAATAAAAATAATTAGATAATTGATATGAAAAATTGGAAAATACCTCTATACAAAATCTATACAGATGAAGAAGATGTAAATTTAATCACAAAAATAATCAAACGTGGTTCTAATTGGGCTATTGGTCCTGAAATAGAAGAATTTGAAAATGCTATTAGTAATTATGTTGGTGTAGATTATTGTACAGTACTAAATTCAGGTACTTCTTCCCTGCATGCAACATTACTGGCATATGGATTAGGAAGTGGTGATGAGATACTTGTTCCTTCATTTTCATTTGTATCTACTGCAAATTCTGTATTATTTGTTGACGCAACACCCTCATTTGTGGATATAGAAGAAAAAACATTTGGTCTGAATCCTGAATTAATTAAAGAAAAAATATCACCAGCAACTAAAGCAATAATTCCCATGGATTATGGTGGTGTATCTTGTCAAATATCTGAAATAAAAGAACATGCAGAAAATAATAATCTTTTATTAATTGAAGATGGTGCTGAATCACTTGGCTCATCAGTAGGTGGAAAAAAAGTTGGTTCTATTTCTGATGCAACAATTTTCAGCTTTTGTGGAAACAAGGTCTTAACAACTGGTGAAGGTGGTGCAGTAGTTACAAATCAAAAAAACATATACGATAAAATAAAATTAATACGCTCTCATGGTAGATTAGATCAAACAAATTATTTTGAAAACCCTTCTTCATCACAATATTTGGATCTTGGATATAATTGGAGAATGTCATCTATTACTGCAGCATTAGGATTAACTCAACTAAGCAAACTAGAGAAAATAATTAAAATGCGTAAGAATAATGCTCATTATTTATCATCTAAACTTTCAAAATTATCTCAAATTAAAGTACCAATTTCTCCAAATGGCTATGATCATATTTACCAGATGTATACAATTAGACTTCCTGATAAATCCACCAGAGATTCACTTCATGATTTTCTTACAGAGAGACAAATTTTCTCAAAAGTGTATTTTACTCCAATTCATAATACTACATTTTATAAGCAAAAATTTGGAAATAATGGGAATTTATTGCCTATAACTGAAAAAATTTCAGAGCAAGTCTTGACCTTACCATTATATCCTAACATGACAGCAGAAGAAAAAGATCTTCTGGTGGAAACAATCTATGAATTCTTTGAAACAGAAATACATCAATGAATGAATTATTTTGTGCTATCACATAATTTGATTATTTTTATAATAAGAACTATTATGGCTAATAGATATATTCAACAAATTTCAAATAAAAAAAGATATCAATGAAAAAAGCTCTAATTACTGGTATAACAGGACAAGATGGTGCATATCTTTCAGAATTATTATTAAAAAAGGGATACAAAGTTTATGGGACATTCAGACGTACATCAACACCGAATTTTTGGCGATTACAAAATCTAGGAATATATTCTAAAATAAAATTAATACCCGCAGATTTACTTGATATGGGTTCTATGATAGAAGCAATCAAAGTTTCTGATGCTGATGAAGTATACAATTTAGCGGCTTCTAGTTTTGTAGGTACATCATTTGAACAATCAGTTGGAAATGCTGAAATTACAGGTCTTGCTGTAACAAAGCTTTTAGAAACAATAAGATTTCTTAATCAAGATATAAAATTCTACCAAGCATCAAGTAGTGAAATGTATGGAAATAATAAATTTACTTTTCAAGATGAGAAAACACCATTTATGCCATCTAGCCCATATGGAATTGCAAAACTTTATGCTCACTGGATTACTGATATTTATAAAAAATCATATAACATGTATGCTACAACTGGAATATTATTTAATCATGAATCACCACTTCGTGGATTAGAATTTGTTTCAAGAAAAATTACTAATGGTGTAGCAGAAATTGTTTTAGGATTAAAAAAAGAACTTGTTTTAGGAAATCTAGAAGCAAAAAGAGATTGGGGATATGCACCTGAGTATATGGAAGCTATACACTCAATGCTACAACAAGATAAACCAGATAATTTTGTAATTAGTACTGGTGAAACACACAAAGTTCAAGAGTTTGTCAAGTTAGCATTTGATCTAGTTGGATTAAACTGGAAAAAATATGTTAAAACAGATAAACGTTTTCTTCGTCCATTAGAAGTTAGTTATTTACGTGGAAATAATAAGAAAGCAAAAAATAAACTTGGTTGGAAACCAAAAACAACTTTTGAAAATCTAGTAAAGATTATGCTGGATGAGGATTTGAAAAGATGGAAAATGTTTTTGGATGGAAAAACAGTAGTTTGGGATGCTCCACTATATCCAAGTGAGTCCAAATTTATAACTAGACTTAGTAACGAAAATACAAAGATGAAACTACAGCGTTCACATTTAAAAAAGAAAAAATAGGATAATTTATGACTACAAGTGAAACAAATGATTCAGGGGAAAAATATCATGAAATTAATGAATGTAGAGTATGTCAGAGTACAAATCTGGTAAGAATTCTATCATTAGGCAATCAATTTATTTCAAATTATGTTGATGTGAAATTTGATCATTCTGATGATAATAGAGTACCATTAGATTTAGTACTATGTCCTGAATATGCTGGAGGTTGTGGCTTACTCCAATCAAAATATACAGCATCACGTGAAATATTATATCGAGAATATTGGTTTAGATCTGGACTTAATGAGGCTATGAAATCAGCATTAAAAGATATTACTCAAAGTGTTGAACAAAAAATTTCTTTAGATCCTGATGATTTAGTCCTGGATATTGGATGTAATGATGGCAGTTTACTTCGTTCTTATAATGCTGATGTTATCAAAATAGGATTTGAACCAGCTGCTAATCTTTTTACTGATGCACAAATTGGTACAAATTTTATTATAAATGATTTTTTTAGAAGTAGTAAATTTAATGAAAAATTTTTAGGTAAAAAATGTAAAGTAATAACAAGTATTGCCATGTTTTATGATCTAGATGATCCAAATAGTTTTGTTGAAGATGTAGTAAATTGTCTTCATTCTAATGGTATATGGATAATTCAAATGGCATACTTGATACCCATGTTAAAACTAAATGGATTTGATAATATTGGACATGAACATCTAGAGTATTACTCAGTAAAAGCATTAAATGTGTTATTAGAAAAACATGAATTGAAAATTTTCAATGTTGAAAAAAATGATGTTTATGGAGGTAGTATTAGAGCCTATATAACACACAAAAATAATGAGTTATTCAATGTATCATCTTCAGTTCAAAATATCATACAAGAAGAAAACGATATTGGTTTAGATAATATATCAATCTATAATGAATTTGCAAATAGAGTAAATAAAATTAAAGAAAAACTGTATAAATTTATCAGTGATGAAGTTAACAAAGGAAAAACTGTTTACGTTTATGGTGCTTCGACAAAAGGTAATACATTATTACAATTTTGTAATTTAGATTCAAAAATAATTAAGAAGGCTATAGATAGAGATGAACGAAAAATAGGAAAAATTACAATAGGAACCAAAATCCCAATAATTTCTGAGGAACAAGCTAGAATTGAAAAACCAGATTATTTTCTTGTATTACCATGGCATTTGATTAATTTTTTCAAAGAAAGAGAAAAAGATTATCTAAAAACAGGTGGTAAATTAATTGTGCCCATACCAAAAGTCAAAATTATTGAAGAAAATAGCGAATATGAGATTTAGTTATAAAATTCTCAGTAATGGATAAATTGAGACAATAAACTAAAAAAATATGAGTATTAAAGAATTAGAACCAACAGCAAATCTTGATACTATAAGAGATGGACGAGGTGGAATATTTACATTCATACCAAATGATCCAATTGTTGAATTTAATTTTAATATAATCAAGGCAGGAAAAGTTAGAGGAAACCACTTTCATCCAGAATTTGATGAATACTTTATGATAACTTCTGGTGAGGGTGTTCTTGTCAGCATAAATCCAGAAACTGATATAGAAAATTTTATTTATTTAAGTAAAGGCCACTGTGCAGTTACACCAAAAGGTACTAGTCATGTTTTTGTTGCAATTTCTGATTGTGAAGCAATAGCTATGCTTACAAAAAAATGGGACAGCTGTGAAAAACCTATTATTCATCAAAATCTTGGTATGGGAAAAGGCGATCATGGAGATCCTGAATCTCCATATCATAAAGATGAATAAGAAAAGAATTGTCAGAACATAAAAAAATTTCTATTGGTGTTTTAGGTTGTTCTAGAGTAGCCAAAAAATATTTTTTGCCATATGTTAAATCATCTGAATTTGTGGATTTAGGATTTATTGGTAGTAGATCATTAGAAAGAGCACAACAATTTGCAAAAGAGTATGGTGTTGCTAAATTTGGTAGTTATGAAGATGTCATAAATAGTAATGTTGATATCGTATACATATCACTCCCCATTTCAATGCACGAAGAATGGTCTATCAAAGCAGCTAAAGCAGGAAAACATGTGTTATGTGAAAAATCATCTACAACATCATATGAATCTGCCAAAAAAATATTACACATATGTAAAGAAAATAATGTTAGAATTTTAGAAACATTTGCATTTAGATATCATCCTCAACATGAACTTGTAAAAAAATTAATTATTAATGAATTAGGAGAAATAAATAATTTTTACGGCATGTTTGGATTTCCTCCACCACCCAATGAGACTGATATACGATGGCAAAAAGAATTAGGTGGCGGTGTATTAAATGATGTTACATGTTACCCAATTTGTGCAAGTAGAATAGTGTTTAATTCAGAACCAATAAGTGTTCAAGCATATTTTGAATATGATAAAAAATTTGAAGTTGAAAAACATGCAAATGCAATGATAAAATATTCTAATCAAAGAACTGCATTTGTTTCATCTGGATATAATAATTATTATCAATCAAAATACAGTGTATGGGGAAGTAAAGCCAAAATTTCTACTAAAAGAGCATATGCAGTTCCTCAATCTTATACTACTAGTGTTTTTCTCCATAAAAATGATGAAATTATTGAAAAAACCATTAAACCTGCAGATCAATTCGGTATTATGTGTGATATTTTTTGTAATGTTATAACAAAAAAAATAATTAATCCGTATAACTTTGAAAAAGATCTTTTAAATCAAGCAAAATTAATGGAGGCAGTTAGAATTTCAGATCAAGAAAATAGGATTGTGTTGTTATCAGAATTTAAATAGAAATTTATTTAAATAAAATAAATGATATGAATCAGAATAAAAAAAGAGCACCAGAAGAACTGTATAATGAATTTAGAAGTTATTTTCCATTTTCAACTGTAGATTTACTAGTAATTTTTGAAAAAAAAATTCTTCTTTCTAAAAGATTAAACCAACCTTACAAAAATATGTGGCATCTACCAGGTGGAATGATTAGAAAGAATGAAAAATTGATAGATGCTGTAAAAAGAATTGGAATTGAAGAATTACATACAATTCCAAAAATTGAAAAATTTTTTGGTACGTATGAAAGCATACATAAATTTCGTCATGATATTTCACATTGTTTTATTGTTTCAATAGATATCAAAAAAATAGATTTGGAAAATAATACTAATCTAAAACTTTTTTCCAAAATACCACAAAATATAGTTCCATTTCAACGTTCAATCATTAAAAATTGGATTAAGGAATCAAAATAATACTAGATTGTGCTAGGATTCGTATATTTTCTGCATCTAGGAACTGATGTTGTAGAAGGACCATTTGGAGTATTTTTAGAAAATTATGGTATTGAACTTGCCACTTACTTTGGTGATACTGAAATTAATATCAAAAATTAAAATTTTCTAGATATTCATATTTATTTCTTAATTATAAGATAATGAAAAATATTCTATTTTTGAGTAAAGAACTTTGTAAAATGATCAATATTAACAAATCAAATGTAGTTTGCCGAAAATTTTTTATTTGAATAACACATTATATAATGCAAAATTTTATACAAATTTATGATGAATGTATCATTAATTCATTTCATACAAAGTCACTTGTATTACCTACATGCTTTCAATTCATACAGGAATAAATACAGAAATTACTTTTATGTAATGCGTAATGTTCTTCGAAATAATTTTCCAGTTCAAGTAATTGAAAAGAATGGATCTTCTGAAAGTTTAACGTGTGATTTAGATCTTATGACTAATTTGAGTGGCATTGAAAAATGTTATGAAATAATAGGAAATGATGTAATTATCACAAAAAAGAATTTGCCACCAATACGATTGTACAACGGTATTTACGGCAGTATTTTTGCAGTTTTTCTTAAGGAAGAGTATAAGATGTTACCAATTAAAGGGAATACAGTAATTGACATAGGTGCAAATATCGGAGACTCGCCAATTTATTTTGCACTAAACGGAGCAAAGAAAGTAATTGCAGTAGAACCAATTCCAAGAAACTTTGAGGCTGCAGAAAAAAATGTAATTTCAAACGGTTTGTCTGACAAAATCACTCTTGTGTTTGGAGGTGTTTCAAATAAAATTGGTAGTACATTACTTGATTCAAAAATGATTTCTACAGGTTCCGATATATTTTACAGCAGTAAAATTGATGGTGTTAAAGTCAAATTATTCACGCTAGAAAATATCCTGAATACTCACAATATTCATTCTGCAGTATTAAAAATGGATTGTGAAGGTTGTGAGTATGATTCAATTTTGTCATGCTCTAATTTGGTTTTGCAAAGATTTAGTCATATGTCAATAGAATATCATTATGGATATCAAAACTTGAAAAAGAAATTAGAAGATGCAGGTTTCAAAGTCTCAGTTACAGTCCCCAAATATGCAAAGAATCCATTAACTAATAAAAAAATGTATTCTGGTTTCATATCTGCTGAACGTGAAGGAAGTTACAACAAAATAGGTTTTGCCCTTAAAATTTTTAAAAGATTTTCAGAAAAAATAATGGTTAGAGGACAAGTAAATGGTCCAACCTCTACCTTTTTTGGCAATAAATTAATTTCAAAAACTGGAAGATATGTTTACAAAAAAATAAAACCCAAATTTATAAAAAAATTTGGATACAAACTTTATCTTGATCTAGATGATCAATTACTACTTTCAATTAATGAATATCCAATTCATCCAATTTTAAAAAAAATCATTCACTCAGGAGATACTATCATGGATATAGGAGCAAGTATTGGTATTCTTACTTTATTTTTCAGAAAATTAGTTGGTGATGCAGGCATGATTTATTCTTTTGAGCCAAATTCTACTGCATTTTCCATTCTGAATAAAAATATCAAAGAAAATGCTTTAACTAATATTCAAATTGAGAACAAAGCTGTATCAGATATAAATAGCAAAGTTTCATTTGTACAAAAAAATGCTATAACAGCTTCTAGAATTTCTAGAAATGATGAAGATGGAATTCCTGTTGATAGTATTTCAATAGACAAATATTCTATAGATAATAAAATAAAAAAAATTAACTTTATTAAAATAGATACAGAGGGATATGATCTAATGGTTCTAAAAGGAATGACAGGAATTATAGAATCAAATCCTGAATTAAAAATAATGGTTGAATATCATACAGAATTATTACAAGAAGCAGGAATAGATCCTAAAGATCTTATAAAATTTTTACAACAACAAAATTTTAAGATTTATGACATGGGTGGTTTGTTTGACAGATTTGAATTAGTTGAAGATCTATATTTAGAAATGTTTGTTGGAACTTCAAACTCAACAAACTTATTATGTACACATACTGAAATTAATATTAAAAATTAAAATTTTCATACCTATTTTTTAATAACACATTTTTTAAAAACAGTCTCAAACCATGATTCCAGACATATTAGACTCCAGATTTTTACATAATTACTAGTTTTTCCATTTTTATAATCTTCAGATAGTTTTCTTACATATTCATAATTAATTAGTTTTTTTTCTTTTATTTTCTTTTCTGACAAATAATGTGATTCTAAATCAGATAGTGAGTTATTTAACCAATTAATTAATGGTGGTGTAAAACCTCTTTTTTTTCTATTTAGAATATTTTTTGGGATTTCATCTTTCATTGCAATTTTTAAAATATGTTTCATTGAACCATTCTTTATTTTTAGTGAAAATGGAATGTTTGCAGCAAATTCAGCCATTTTATGATCTAATAATGGTTCCCGTACTTCCAATGATACTGCCATACTAGTTTTATCTGTGTATTCTAGAATATTGTTTGGCAGATAACTCATAGTTTCAACAAAAAAAACTTTTTCAAAGAATGATGTTGGGTTACACTTTTTTGATTCTAAAAATAATTTATCAATAAATCGTCTTGAAGGTAGTGAATTAAAATTTAGTAATTTTTCCTTTTCATCATCATTAAAATATGAAATTAGAGAAAAGTACTGATCTTCAGGATTTTCTTTCCATGCTTCAAAAAAAGTTTTACCTTTCACAACAGTTTCACTTGTTTTATCTGGAATTTTATTGAAAACACCTCCAAATTTTTTTACAAAAGATTTTGGAAATTTTTCATATTCCTGAAAAATTTTTAATGCCTTGTATTTCGGATATCCTCCAAACATTTCATCTCCCCCAACACCAGATAGAACAACCTTTGATGATTTGCTAGCAAAATCTGAAATTATATAATTTAATGTAGTGGTAGGATTACCAAATGGTTCATCAAGATGCCAGGAAACTTTGTCAAGTAGTTTGAAAGAATCATTTGAATTTACTGTTATTTCGTTATGATTTGTACCTAAAATATCAGCCATTTCTCTTGATTCTTTTATTTCATCGTATGAATTATCAGCTGAATCTTCAAAACCAACTGTATATGTATTTAAATTATAATTTGATTTTTTTGCAGCAAGTGTAGCAACTATTGATGAATCTAAACCACTACTAAGTAAAATTCCTATAGGTACGTCACTTACCATTCGTAATTCGACCGATTTTTCTAATAATTCATGTAATTGCTTTGCATAATCTTGCTCACTTAGATTATTTTTTTGAAATTTAATACTCCAATATGTTTTTGTAAAAAAACTTCCATCTTGATTGAAAACTAAAATTTCTGAAGGCCCAAGTTTTTTTATTTCATTAAATACTGTTTCAGGTGCAGGAATATACAGATATGTTAGATAATCACTTATTGCATTATGATTTATTGTTGGTTTAATCTCATCATATTCTAATAATACTTTTAATTCCGATGCAAATAGAAGTCTATTATTTTGTATATGATAGTAAAGTGGTTTTACACCAAATCTATCTCTTATCAGTATAGTTCGATTTTTTTTCTCATCCCAAATAGCTATTGCAAACATACCTTGAATATGGTTTACAAAATCAAGATCATATTCCTCATATGCGTGAACAATTGTTTCCGTATCACTATTAGTTTTGAATTTATGTCCTTTTGATTTTAAATCATCTTGTAATTCTTGATAATTATAAATTTCACCATTGAAAACTGTCCAAATTTTTTCATCTTCATTTGAGATTGGTTGATTTCCACCCTCAACATCTATTATACTTAATCTTCTAATTGCAAGACCAACATTTTTGTCTTCATAAAAACCATCTGAATCAGGACCTCTATGTTCTAACAAATTACACATATCATGTAATAATTCATGATCATGAAAATTAATTAATCCAGTTATTCCACACAAAATCTACACTTTTTCTGGTAATTTTGAAATCATTGATTTTTGGGCTGCAATTGTTGCACGTGATGAATATAATGCCAATAAAAATTCATCTTCCATTCTATTTCCAATTTTTATGTTTTTTATCAAAACTTTAAATTCATTTTTGTGTCCTTTATCTTGACTTAACATATTTTTCTTAGTTTCATCTTTTACATTGCTAATTAATTTTAATTTCTTAAAATTATCTAATACTACAGTTTTATCATCTGCAAAGAATTCTGCACGTTCTTTTGAGAGTTTTTTATTGCCTTTAGAAGTATAGATGATAGTACCAGTTGATCCATCTTCAAAATTTAAATTAATTGCAAAATTATCCATTATATCTTGAGATTTCTGTGTGGTAATTGAACTAGTAAAAACTTGAATTGGTTTTGAACCAATTACATATGTTAAATAATCAATAAAATGACATGCCTCACTAATTATTCTTCCACCACCCTCTTTTTTGTCATAAACCCAATGATCGTGAGGAATATTTTCTGCATTTATTCTATAATAAGCAATCATTGGTGAAATACGATTTTTGAAAAATGTCTTTATTTCTTCAGTAAATGGTGCATATCTTCTGTTAAATCCTACCATGAGTATTTTATCAGATTTCTTCCATATGTCTTCAATTTTATCAAGATCTTTAAAATTAAGCGCTAATGGTTTTTCTACAAATACATTCTTATTTTTTAAAAGAGATTCTTCAACAATTTTTGCATGCAAACTATTTCTAGTCATATTAAATATCAAATCAGTTGATTTGTTCTCTAGCATGTCATGATAATCAGAATAGAGATTGTTAATATTATATTTTTCAGAAAGTGATTTAGAATTTAATCCACTTGCAGTAGAAATTGAATCTAGACTAATATCTTTTATTTCTCGTAATAATGGAAGTGCAGTTGATGATGCATAAATTCCTCCTCCAATTAAACCACAATTTATTTTATTTGGATTAGGCTCCATTTTTTTAACTGATATTATTTTTGAATCAATATTACTTTGATTTTCATCATATTTTATTACAGAACCAATTCTGAGTTTTGTAGAATTATCAAGATCTGAATAACCTTCAATTGCAGAATCAATAGAAAATATCTCAGTAATGATTTTAGATGGTGTTAATTTTTTTTCTTTCATTAATTGTAAAGCTGTATGCATATTTCTTGAAATAGTCCATCTAACAAACCCTACTGGATAGTCATGGCCATGCTCCTCATAACTACGATCATATCTACCAGGACCATATGAACTAGGAATTTGAACGGATAATTCTTTCTTATAGAAATCATCTCTTGGAATATCTAATTTTATATCACCAATTATTGATATTATAGCCTTTTTCCTAGTAATTTTTCCAGATAATTCTATTGAATCATTAGAATCTCCAGATGCCGTAATTATAACAGAATCTGCACCTACATGATTTGTTAATTCTAAGATTGCTGTTGAATTACTTTCTGATCTTACAAATGCATGATCAGCTCCTAATTCTAAAGATAAGTCTACTTTACGTTTATCTAAATCAATTCCTATTACCTTACATCCAGCAGCTTTTGCAATTTGTACTGTAAGTAAACCTATTAGACCCAAACCTATTACAACAACAGAATGTCCTAGTTCAGGATTCGCACATCTAAACCCATTTAATGCAATAGATGCAATTGTAGAAAAAGATGCATCTTTCATATCTACTCCGTCAGGAATTTTTGCTACAAGATTTTTAGGTATAGATATTTTATCTGCATGCCATGCATATTCTGCACCAGCACAAGCTACTCTATCACCTATTTTAAAATCAGTTAAGCTATCAGATATTTGCTCTACAATCCCAGCAGAACTATAACCAAGTGGAAGATACTGTTCTAATCTTCTTTGAGCTTGTTGATATGCAATTAATAATCCATCTTTTTTTGCTTTCTCTAAGAATACTTTGAACAAATCTGGTCTATTTCGTGCCTTTCCAATAACATTTTTTTTTGCAAAATTAACAATTTTTTTTTCTGTTCCAATACTAACTACAGAAAAAATATTTTTTACAATTATACCACCAGTACGTAACGAAGGTTCTGGAACTTCAATGACTTTTGTCTGACCGTTAGATACATCTAAAACTATTTGTTTCATTTTTCACTCATAATTTGTAAAGAAGTCGATAATGCATCTAGTGCTTCTGATGTCATGTATAAGTCAGGATGATTAGTACTAGATTCAACATGTCCTAGATATGCACTATACCCAGTAGGTCTAGAGATTAATTTACTTGGAGTTATATGATTTGATATTTTCATTCTAGAAATTTCTCTATGAAATCTGTGTAATATACGCATAAATTTGAATATTGAAGGATACTCTCCAATACTTCCACCTTTTCTAGCCTCAAAAAATCCAACAATTACTGATTTTGAATTTCCTTTTTCCCATCTTAAAAGTATATTATCAAAAATCTGTTCTTTTAGTACATTCAATGACTCTCTCATTAATTTAGTAGCATTTGTATCATCTGATAAAAGATTTTGGTATATAGGTAAGACAAATGCATATGTGGCTGATAGATAAAGAGCAAAATTAAGACCACTATTCTTCCATTGAAAATATCCATTATCTTTTTGATTTTTTAGAAGCCATTTTGCACCAGATAGAATTGAATGTTGCAACGATTCGGATTTTATGTAGTGTGCAGATTTAATCAAATAGTATAATGTTACTGCCTGATAGTGAATACAAGGTATGTAGAAATGATATTTGTAGGGATACGCCCTTTTTGGTCCACTATAAGGATAAGCGCCATCAATAAACTGATGTAAACAAATATTGGCAATTGCTCTTTCTCCAGCTTTAATATAATTTTCATTAGAAGATTTATTACCAAATTTTAATAAAAATGCAGCCGCCATTGCATCAGCATTTAAAATATCTGCATGAACAAGTTCTGATTTTTTATATGCACCAAAATCAATTTCTTGATCCAAAATAAACTTTGCAGCATTATGAAATATTTCTTCATTAATGTTAAATTCTGGAAATGATTCAGAAACTTCCAACAATGATAATGCACAGATTGAAGTAAATACTGTTGATGGTTGATTATAATGCAGATGAGTTTCATTCCAAGACCCATTTGAGTTTTGATTATCAATCAACCATTTTGCCATTTTTTTTATTAGTAATTGATTATCTGAAATTTTTAGACTATGTAATTTTACTAAGGTTGAACATATTTCTGCAGTAATTCGTGTACGTATGACTTTAGTAACATCATCACTAACAAACGCATCTTCATCTGTAACAGTAAGTTGTTTCATAACTCCATCAAGTAATTGTTTGGTAATATTACTAGTTTCATCAAATAAATTCATAGTCTAAATCTCCTTTAGAAATGAGAAATCAATCTTTCTTTCCATAAATTTTCTTCCATTCTCTGAGTACTCTTTAAGCTTATCTTCATCACTAACCAAATTAATCAAAGAATCACCTATTTCTTCATGATTATTACCTTCTATGTATACTCCTGCGTTTGATTCTTTAATTATTCTCTTTAATTCATCAGATCGTCCATAAGCAAATACTGGCAAACTACATGCAAAATACTCAAATGTTTTTGTAGGCATTGCTGAACGTACTCCCTCATTGTCTTCTGTAGAAACTATACCAACTAATGATTTAGATAAAATCGATGGAATTTCATTTCTTGGTACAGGATCATAGAAATGAATTGATTTTTCAAGACCTAATTCTTTTACAAGTTTCTTTATCTGTGGTTCACGGAATCCACCACCATAAAATTTGACATTAAGATCAGAAATTTTAGAAAAAACAATAGGCAACGCTTTAATCAATATATGAAGAGCTTGTGATATACCAAAATTACCTATGTAAACAATTTGTTTCTCTGTTTCAACATTTTCTTTCTTAAAAATTTTAAGATCTGTATGAAATGGAAAATATTTTATTCTTGGTGAATTTGTTCCTAAAATCTGCTTTATTCTATCTATAGATGTGATACTATTTGTTATAATAATATCAGATTTTTTCCAACAATTAATTTCAAATTGTTTTATCCGTTTTATTATGTAATTATCTTTGTTTACATAACCTAAAGAACTAAGTGCATCGATCCATAGATCTCGTATATCAATAATAAATTTCTTATGAAATAATCTTACAATCCAACTTGTTATCAAAAGAGATGATGGAGGAGTGCTAATTATTACAAGTGAGACATTTTGTAATAAACGAAATAGGAATAAATTTGTTAGAACTGGAAAAACAGTATAATAAAAAAAACGTTCTAGAAATGATGGATTTTTTGTTGAAGGTTGATATGTCCATATTCTATAAATTGTAATTCCATCAAGAATTTCCTTTTTAAAAATACAATTTGACTTGTCATATTTTGTGAATGGGTATGTTGGTGGAGGGCATATTACACTTACATCAAATTCATTCTTCATTTCTTTAGCCATTTCATAAATTCTTGATGCACCTCCTACTGATTCGGGTAGAAAATTAGGTGCAATTATCAGAACTCGCTTCATAACGATTTTGTCGTATCTATTCATATAACCTGTACGATAGATTTGCTGGTTGAGTTCATATATGTTTTATATCTAAAAATTTATTATAAAATGAAAAAAAATAATCTTCTTATACTTACACAGTATTTTCCTCCTGATGTATCAGGAGGCGCAACTAGAGCGTTTAATTATTCAAAGTGTTTGGCACAACAAAACTATAATGTTACAGTGATAACAGCACATCCTCACCAACATGAACCTGTCCCAAAAAACTACCGTAATAAACTAACTAAGAAAGAAAAGTATGATAATCTTAATCTAATACGAGTTTGGATTCCATCTCTTCTTCATTCATCAATAAAAAATAGTGCGATCTTAAATTTTTCATTCTGTATTAGTTCACTTTTTCCACTTTTTTCAATTAAATCAAAACCAGATGTAATTATTGCATTTGAACCAAATCTTTTTTCAATAATTCCTGCTTATTTTTATTCCAAATTAAGAGGTGGAATTGTAATAAGAATAGTTGATGATATGTGGCCAGAATTACTTTATGAACAAAAAATTCTAAAATCAAATTTTTTAAAAAAAATACTTACGAGTCTAGCAAAATTCTCGTATAATTATTCAAAACACATTATTCCATTAAATAATGAAGTTAAAGAATTAATTCATAATTCATATGGAATTAATAATGATAAAATCGATGCAATTTCCCATGGAATAGATGAAAAAAAATTTACTTTTATAAAAAAAGAGCGTCAAAAAATTTTTACTTTGATGTATTCTGGATCATTGAATACTACCTATGATTTTGATATTATAATAAATGCTGCAAAAAATCTTAAAGATAAAAATATTCAATTTATTATTAGAGGAAAAGGTAAACAACTTTCATATATACAAAAACAAAAAGCAAAATTCAAAATTGATAATCTAATTATTGATTCAAATTTTGTTCCTATTGAAAAACTATCTTCAATATTATCCAAATCTGATGTATTATTGATTCCGATGAGAAAAGGTGACTCTCTTAATACATCATTACCTACAAAAATTCTTGAATCACAAGCAATTGGTAGAGCTATAATTTGCTGTTCTAGTGGTGCTATTGGAAATTATGTCAAGTCAACAAACTCTGGAATCTGTGTGGATGAGGAAGACATTGATGGGTTTGTTGATGCAATACTAAAACTAGAATCAAATGATAAATTATGCCAAGAATTTGGTCAAAATGGACGTAAATTTATTGAAAAGAATCACACGTTTGAAATTATTGGTAGTACTCTTTCTTCGATAATACAAAAAAGATTACAAAATTTTTGAATTAATAATTAGATTTGAAATTTAGTATTTTACTTCTATAGATTAGTTATAAAAAACAATTATTTCTATATGTATATTATATAATAATAATAAATAGCAAAATATAGAGTTAAAATAAAATGAATGAGAAATTGAACGAATACACTTTTGAAGAAATTAAAATAGGTTTGAAAGAAACATTTGAAGTGGAAGTTACAGAATCAATGGAAAATAAATTTGCCGAAATTACAGGTAATTATAATCCACTAGCTAGCAACGAAGAATATGCAACAACAACAAATTATAAAAAAAGAATATGTCCTGGAATGTTTACAGCATCATTTCTTTCTAGATTAACAGGAATGTATCTACCAGGTAAATACGCATTAGTGTATTCTCAATCATTAAATTTTGTAAATATTTGCTATATAGGTGATACAATTACAGTACAAGGTGAAGTAATTGAAAAAAATGATGCAACAAAAATGATTACAGTAAATACGACAATTACGAATCAAGATGGCAAAAAACTAATTTATGGAACAGCATTTGTAACATTTAGAAAAAATGATTAAAAATAATAAATAAATAATAAAAATTAACTATTAAAATTTTTTTTATAATAGTTTCTTAATTCTCTGTATAGAACTTTCTTTGTTGGTCCTTTTGGTATTTCAGGTAAATCATCTAAATTATTAATTATAATAATTTTTTTTGGTTTCTTATAATCAGCAATTTTATTTTTATAGAATTCCTTCAATTCATTTTCAGATAAATTTGATTCATTTTTTATTTTTATAAATGAACATACTTCCTCACCCAATAACTTATGTGGTATACCTATAACTGCACATTCTTCAATATCTGGATGACTATACAAAATATTTTCAATTTCAGCAGGATAGATATTTTCTCCTCCTTTTATTATTAGAGAATCTTGACGACCATGAAAATAGAAATTTCCCTCATTATCTTTTCTACCATAATCACCACTATGAAACCAACCATCTCGAAATGAATGATTTTTTTCTGAATCTCCTAAATATCCATTTGCAACATTATAGCCACGAATACAAATTTCTCCTTCAATATTTTCTTCAACCTCATTATTATTTTCATTTAAAATTGCTATTTCATTAGTTGCTAATGACTTTCCAATTGAACCAATAATTCTCTTTTCTGCTGGGTAATTATTTATGCAAGAAAATGATGTTGTTTCAGTTAATCCATAACCCTCAAAAATTGGAACATTAAATCTTGATTCAAATTGTTCCTGTACAGATCGAGTTAAAATTTGACCACCACAAAGTATTGCACTTAAACTATTTTCTTTACGTTCCTTTGGTAAACTGAGAAGTATTGATAAAATTGAAGCCATTACGCTTGTCCATGTTGCATTAAATTCATTAACTAAATCCCAAAATGCATAAAGACTAATTTTTCCTTTAACAATTACTGTAGAACCTCCAGCATAAAGTGGTGCTAGCAGTGTTGTGATTTGACCATTATTATGGAATAAAGGAAGAATACAAAGACATCTTGTTTCATTATTAAATTTAAACCAAGTTGAGATACTCATTGCGTCTGATAAAAGATTCAGATGGGTTAAAACTACTCCTTTTGGATTACCTGTTGTACCAGATGTATAAATTATAACTGCAGTGTCATAAAGTGAAACTTGATTTTGTTCAAAATCTATTTGGTTATCAACTGATGAAATTAATTCTTTAATTGTTGTAGTTTTTATTAATGAAATATTATTCAATTCATTTTTTATGGACTTAATTTTTGATTCTAGTGTATGATTATAAAAAATAAATTTTGAATTACTATCTTCAATTATATACTTCATCTCTCTTGATGATAAATCAGGATTAATAGGAACAATTGTTAGACCACAAAAAAGACCTGCAAAATATAGTATTAAAAATTCAGAAGAATTATGAAATATCAGTGAAATTCTATCATTTTTTTTTAATCCACTTTTAATCAAAAATTTGCTAGTTTGATTTACAATAGTCATAAATTCTAAATAGGTGAATTGCTCGCTATTTTTTCCAGGGCAAATTAGGAATATTTTTTGTTTATTTTCATTTACTTTTGCAGATAATAATTCACCTACATTATTATAATTTAGATTAAGATTAGAAACTATTTTCTGATGCTCTTGTAGTAATTCTCTATTTATCATTCAATAACTTCAAAATTTTACTTTTTATAATTGGTATTGATATCATTTCAGTAGTATCTGTATATTCAAGTTTAATTCCAAATTCTTGCTCTAATCCAATTATTAGTTCAATATGTTTGAATGAATCCCATTCAGGAATATCATCCATTGAGTAATCAAGGTTAATTTTATCAATTTGAAAAGTTTCTTTTAATAATTTTTCTAATTTTCTGTCTATTTCATCATCTTGTTGAGCCATTAATTATAAACGATTAAAATATTGCAAATAAACTTTCTTAATTTTTTATTTTGTGATTAGGCATCAAATATTATCAGTAAGTTTCTTTACAATTCTAGCAGGATTTCCTATTGCTAAACAATTATCTGGAATTGAACTTACTGCAACACTTCCTATTGATAAAATCGAATTTTTTCCCATTGTTGTTCCAAGTGTGATTATACATGCAGGGTTAATCCAAGTGCCAGATTTTAACAGCACGGGATCAATTTTTCTTGGATAATGATTCTTTTTTAATTCTAGATTTGCAGCTGGATTAACATGAGCAAATATCATTGAATTACTACCTATTGCAACATTATCTTCGATTGTTATCAAATTTGGATATAGTAAATCAATGTGTACGTATGGACCTATGTAACATCCTTCTCCAATTTTAACACCTCGTGCACGTTGCATCTTAATTGTAAATCCTGGATGTGGTGAAAAGTATGCAAGTGAATGTAAAATCCATGATCTTAAGAATCTTAATTTTAATTGTAGTTTTCCAAGTGTTTTTCCATAGCCATAATACTCTATGAGCTCTTTTTCATTAATTGTAGAAATATCTTCAGTGTCATCCATTGTAACTATCCTATTTATTGAGATATATTAGATAAAACATTCACTATCTTTTCATCTTTTAGTTAAGAATTCGACGTTAGTTTGTTTTTAGAAATGGTTTGGATTCATTTAGATAATTTGAAATTTTTATTATACCTTGTTCAATCTTATCAATTTGCTCAACAAGTGGACCAAAAGATAATCTCACCGCATTTTTCCCTGTTCTTCCAAAACCCCATCCAGGAATAAACAAAATCCCTGTTTTTGTTAGAATTGTTTCAACAAATTTTGCACTATTTGTTTTCACATTCATGAAGATATACAAACCACCATCAGGCTGTATAATTGGAAAACCAAGATGTTTTTGAATTAATTCTGCTGTTTTTTCAGCTGTATTTTTATATAATTTTCTTGTATTTTGAATATAACTATCCAAGCTACCATTATCAATTGAATCATTTATGAATTTTCCAAATGCCATCTGATGTAGTTTGTCAGGTGATAATACAGTAGAACTCTGAATAAATTCCATAGATTCAATTATGAATTCAGGAGCTTCCACCCAACCAATTCGCCTACCTAAACTTCTACACCACTTTGAATTTGTTCTTAATGAGATAAAATTATCAGATGGTGGCCATGAAAAATATTTTGGATTATCACCATCATATACAAGCTCCTTATATGCAAAATCTATTATCAAAAATGAATTAATTTCTTTAACTGCATTTAATGTGGCCTGCACAAATTCATGAGATAATACTTTTGATGTTGGATTATCAGGTGAAACAAGTAATACTATTTTGGGTTTGTTTTCTAATATATAATTACAAAACTCGTCAATTTTCTCATCTGCATTAAATTCCCAATTATCTTCATCAATTACTGAAAAACGTAGAATTTCAATATCAGATATTCCATTTACTAATTGCGCTGGATAATTACAATATGATGGATCTAATAATAATATTTTATCACCTGGATCTAACAATACTGAAAATAAATCATTAGTAAGTTGTGTTGAACCTAATCCAACAGAAATTTGTTTTTCATTAATTTCCATATCATACAAATGTTTTTCAAATTTGCAAATTGCATTTCTAAATTCCCTATCACCTATACTAGTTGAATAAGATCCAGATGAATGAAATTTTTCAGGATTAGATATAATATTTTCATATGCTTTTCTTAGTTCTTCAGGTGCTTTATGATTACTCCATCCACCAGCAAAAGAAATTAAATCATCTGGTTCTATTCCAAATTTTCTAATATACTCTGGATCACCATAATTCATAATTTCTTTAATTGGAGAAGGCTTACGTCTCAAAGTTTTTACTTTTTTTGATAGTCTATCAGAATCAACCATAAACCAGAAAAAACGTGATATTATAAATAAATCTTGTTTATAAAATGTTCATGTTACAGAAATTTGGGATAGGAACTGATATTGTAAAGATAGAACGATTTCAAAATAAACCATATACTAGACACAAAAGATTTTATGAAAAGATTTTTTTAGATTCTGAAATTGAGTATTGCTTAAAACATAAAAATAATGCAATACATTTCTCAGGTAAATTTGCAACAAAAGAGTCTGTTAAAAAATCAATCAATACAAATATAGATTTTCTAGATATAGAAACGTATTATTCATATTCAAAACCAAAAGTAAAATTAAAAAATAATCATAATTTTGAGTTTTTAGTATCAATTAGTCATGAAAAAGAATTTGCAATTGCAACTGTAATTTCTGAAAATATTAATAAAAAATAATAAAAATTTTAAATTTCTAATACTTCACGAACTGAATTAAATTTAAAATTCTTTAGTAAACTTTCGAATTTAGATGAAGCATTAGTTAATCCCCAATAATAATGCCAAGCATATTGTGGTAGTTTTGGCATATCAGGATCAAGATCTTTAGGATGAATATAACACATCGCTGGAAAATTATTGCTGTTCATTCTGTTAATTGCTAAATTTATTAATTGCATCGGTAAGAATCGTAGATAAAAACCACCAGCTGTAGGAATATTTCTAAAAAGAAATTTTAATGTTAATGGAGGAATTTCAAAAAAATCACCATCATTATTTTCCAATAAAGGATTTTGTGAAATTTTATAATGATGGTTAATTGCATCAGGAATTCCATATAAGGGAGTTTTTACGGGAAAAATGCTTGAATCATACTTTACATTTTTCTTTAGAATATCAAATACCCATAAATTTTTTTTATCTATTGAAAAAAATGGTGCTCTAAAACCAAGGATTTTTTCTTTAGTGATAGAATATAATATGTCTAAAGATTTTTTGAAGTCATCTTCAAATTCTTTCCTACTTACTTTACGTATATCCAAATGTGCATAACCATGACTAGAAATCTCGTGTCCTTTTGAAATAATATCCTCTACTAATGCAGGATGTTTTTCTGCGATATATCCTAATGTAAAAAAAGTTGCTGTAACATTATATTTTTCAAATAAATTTAATAATAATTTTGTATTTTTTATTACTCTATTTTCATAATTTTCCCATTCTGAAAATGGAAGATCACAAAAATAATCTTCTAAATCCACTGACATCATATTTGTAACCATTATTTACTCATTACTTGTAACAAAAATGTCAATAAAGAGATTTATTTTTACGAACAAATTAATAGTTAACTACTTAAATTAATGAAAAATTCATTCAGCATATAATGAGTTCCCAAATAATAAAAAAATCACAAATTGATAAGAAATTGTTTGTTTCAGTTTTCTTGATAGTCTTTACAATTTTTATTTTTTCATCAGATGGTCATAGACATAGTGGAGATGAAGAGTGGCAAAATTTACAGGCTATACGAATGGTAACACTAGAACCTCATGAATCTTATATTGATGGAGAATCGAGGATTCGGTTTGAACATCCTATAAGTTTTCCCCCAGCATGGCAAGGACCAACTTGTTATAATTACATAATGTGTTCACCTGCAAACATTGGTAATAGTGTGACACAGGTTCCATTTCTTTTCATAAATCATACTTTTAATATAATTACTGAAGATACTGTAACTTGGTCTACTGACGATTTTACCGATTTACATTATATTTTTTGGCGTAATAGTGAAAATCCAGATTTTGTATTTTTTGAATTATTTTATGGACCTTTCTATATGGCACTTGCAATAAGTGTATTTTTTCTAATCTGTCGTACTTTTAATTATCAAATAAGAACTTCACTATTACTTAGTTTTGTACTTGCATTAACAACACCACTTTGGGCATATTCACAAACATCAATGAATAGTGTACCATTTATCTTTGTGCTATTACTTGGATTTTATTTTTTTAGAAGATTTCAAAAAAGTGATTCATCATTCAATTTAATTTTTTGTGGAATGTGTTTAGGATTTGGATTTATGATACGAGATGAAATGGCTATGGTCATTATCTGTTTATTTGGAATTTTTTGTTTCTATTTAAGAAAAAGTGATACAAAAATTAAAAACATTCTATGTTATATGATACCACAGATTTTATTTTATTTATTGTATAGAGGGCTTGAATGGATTAATCGTGGGCTTTTATCTGAAGTAGGTGTAAACGCAGTGGTGGTGGAAGATTTTTCTTACAGTTTGGCGTTAGTTGCAAAGGATGTGATTGGAAATCCTACAGCTTTAGAGATGCTGACACCGTATCCTGGTTTATTATTTAGTCCTGGTGTAGGTTTATTCTTCTTTGCTCCAATACTTTTCACAGTATTTCTTTCATTTACTGATTTCTTTAAAAAACACAAAATAGAAACAGTATTCATTTTAGCATTAGTCACATATTTCGTGGTACAAATGGGGAGTTTTCAGAATTGGCACGGATTAAGCAGTTGGAGTGCAAGATATCTAATTCCATGTATACCATTCCTGTTATTACCATTAGGTGCAAGTATTGAATCAAGAAACTTCAAGAAGATGATGATAGTTATTGTTATTCTTAGTGCTTTTGGATTCTTATTTAATCTAGCATATATAGCGATAGATAGTAATTGGTTTGTTTGGGGCCAACCTGCAAGGAGTGGATTGTATTCATTGGGTTGGCACATGACTGCATTGTATATTCATAATTCGACTATTTGGACATTTGAATATAGTCAATTAACGAATACAGTAATTATATTTTTTACAGGTTTACAAGTAGACAATTACTTACTCAAATTAATGGGGCCAGGAATTTTTACAGGTGTTATCTTTTCATTATTATCTGGGCAAGGATATATTCTTTATAGAATATTGAATCATTATAAAACATCAGAATTGATAAATAAAAATACACTTTAATTTACGAGTTAGAACTTTAATGAATTGTATATTATCATAAGAACAAATTTTAACTAAGATAAAAAAGAAAATAAGTATGAATAAAGAAAATACTGAACTGCGTGTACCATACGGAATGGCAGTTCATGATGAAGCTGAAGAGAATGCAGTTTTGGAAATTATGAAAAACCACAAAACCATAATGGGTGATAAAGTAAAACAATTTGAAAATGAAATCTCGACATTATTTGGTAAGGAACTAGGAATTATGGTAAATTCTGGTTCATCAGCTAACTTACTGGCATTTGAAGTATTAGATATTCCTGAAAATTCTGAAGTTATAACACCAATACTTACTTTTGCTACTACATTATCTCCTATAATAAAAACAGGACTGACACCAGTATTTGTTGATGTTGAACCTGAAACTTATATTGTGAATATAGATCAGATAGAAGAATCAATAACAAGTAAAACAAGAGTGCTAATGATTCCCTCTCTTTTAGGTAACGTTCCTGATATGAAGAGATTAAGAAAAATTGCAGATGACAATAATTTGATTTTTATCGAAGACTCTGCAGATACACTAGGTGCTACTTTTAATAGCATTCCAACTGGAAAATTTTCTGATGTATCAACAACTAGTTTCTATGGTTCACATATTATCACAGCAGCTGGTGAAGGAGGAATGATTTGTTGTAATGATCAAAAAATGGATGAAAAATGTAGAATTATGCGTGGTTGGGGAAGAAGCTCAGCAATTAATGAATCAGAAAAAATTGAAGATAGATTTAGTATTAAATTAGATGATATACCATATGATTCAAAGTTTATTTTTGCAGAAATGGGTTATAATTTTTTGCCAACTGAGATTAGTGCAGCATTTGGATTAGTTCAATTAAAAAAATTGAAAAAATTTGCAGAAATTAGACAAAAAAACTTTAATATTTTAAACTCATTTTTCATGGATCAGAAATTCTTCAAATTACCAAAACAATTACCACAAGTAAAAACATCGTGGCTTGCCTTTCCATTAACAATTACTTCAGATGCTCCATTTTCAAGAATAGATATTGTCAAACATTTAGAATTAAATGGAATCCAAACTAGACCAGTATTTACAGGTAATGTGTTACGACAACCAGCATTTAAAAAAATTAATTATAAAAATCTGGAACAAGAATTTGACGTAGCTAACAATATAATGAAAAATTCATTCTTAATTGGCTGTAATCATGGATTAAATGATAAACATTTAGAAAAAATTCAAACTACATTCAAATTATTTCTTGATAAATTTTAATTCAAGAGTGGATAAATAGACTCATGGAATCAAAAACTGCATTAGTTACAGGTACTTCTAGAGGAATAGGTAAGTCAATAAAAGAAGTTCTTAGTAACGATGGGATTGAAATTATTAGTCCATCTAGAAATGAACTTGACCTGTCTTCATCCGAATCAATAGATAGATTTCTATCCAATTTATCAACAGATGTAGATATTATAATAAATAATGCAGGAATTCTTAAAGTTGGAAAACATGATGAATTTTCAAGTGATGATTTTCACGAAATATTACAAGTGAATGTTATAGCACCATTTAAAATAATTTCTGGAGTTGTTGAAAAGATGAAACAGCATAAGTTTGGGAGAATAGTAAACATTAGTTCTATTTGGGGACAAAAATCTAAAAAAGGAAGAACACTATATTCATCTAGTAAGGCAGCACTTGATGCATTAACAAGATCTTTTGCTATAGAATTTGCATCTTATAATATTTTGATTAATTCTGTTGCTCCTGGATATATTGAAACAGATATGCTCAAACAATCTAATACGGAAGAAGAATTATCCAATATTAGAGATATTATACCTATGAATCGTTTTGGTAAAAAAATTGAAATTGCTGAATTAGTAAAATTTCTGTGTTCTGAAAAAAATTCATACATTACAGGACAAGTTTTAACAATTGATGGAGGATATGTCTGTAAATGATATATAATGAATTTAATTAAAAAATTGTTAATATGGAAAAATGTGAAAAACTGATTTTAACTGCAGGTCCAAGTATTACTGAAAAGGAAATATCTTATGTAAGCGATGCAGTTTCTAATGGCTGGAATGATAAATGGAATGAATATATAATAAAATTCCAAAATGCATTTGCTCGATATATTGGTGTAAAACATGCATTAGCAACAAGTAGTTGTACAGGAGCAATGCATTTGGGTTTAAAATCATTTGGTATAAAACAAAATGATGAAGTAATTGTCCCTGAAATTACTTGGATAGCAACAGCCTCATCTGTAACGTATGTTGATGCCAAACCTGTTTTTGTAGATATAGAAGAGGATACATGGTGTATTGATCCTGAATCTGTCAGAAATGCAATAACTCCAAGAACCAAAGCAATAATGCCAGTTCATCTTTATGGCCATCCTGCAAATATGGATGAAATAATGGAAATTTCTAAAGAAAATAATTTAATCGTAATAGAAGATGCAGCACCATCACTTGGTGCAAGTTATAAAGAAAGAAAAACCGGTAGTTTTGGACATTGTTCTGCATTTAGTTTTCAAGGAGCAAAAACTGTAACCACTGGGGAGGGAGGAATTCTTCTAACAAATGATTCAGAAAAATTTGAAGCGATTGAAAAATTTGGGGATCATGGAAGAAGTTTAGAAAAAAAATTGTGGAATGATGAAATTGGATTCAAATACAAAATGTCAAATGTTCAAGCTGCATTAGGCTTAGCTCAATTAGAAAGAATAGGTGAACTTGTAGATAAAAAACGCCAAATTTTTTCTTGGTATAAAAAAACACTTGGGCAGATAGAGGGAATAAAAATGAATGTAGAGAAATCTGGTTCAAGAAATTCTTACTGGATGACTACTATAGTTATAGAAAAAAATATCAACATTTCTAGAGATAAAATAATTCAAAAATTAAAAGAATGGAATATAGACAGTAGACCAACATTCTACCCCTTAAGTCATATGCCAATGTTTTCCACACAACATAATCAAAATGCAGAAAATTTCTCAAAAAATGGAATTAATCTTCCATCTGGTCATAATCTTGAAGAAAAACAAGTTGAATACATATGTCAAGTTTTACAAAAAATCTTAGGAGGAGAAATATGACAAAAGTTATTTTACTTGCAGACAAAAGAGTAGGTTTTGAAATTTGTAAATATCTTTCTTCTGTAAATGAAGACATATCTAGAATCTATATCAAAAATTCTGATGATGAATACGCCCAAAAGATAAAAAATAGTTTTCAAAGCTCAACTGATATTTTTGTATCTGAGGATCTAAAAAATAAATCTCATATTGAAGAATTGAAAAAAATTGAGACTGATTTTATGATTACAGTGTATTGGCCATATCTTCTTAAACCAGAAATTTTTAATTCATCAAAAAATGGCTGCATAAATTTTCATCCAGCATTATTACCATTAAATCGTGGTTGGTATCCACATGTACATAACATTCTAAATGGTTCAGACGCTGGAGTAACTCTACACTTGATAGATGAAAATGCTGATACAGGAACAATCTTAGTTCAAAGAAAAATCAAAGTTGAATCTAGTGATACTGCATTTTCATTATATGAAAAATTACAAGATAAAATAATTCAATTGTTTAAAGATTCATGGTTACAAATCAAGAATGGTGAAATTAAACCAACCCCACAAGATGAAAAAGCAGCTACGTATTACAATAAATCTGATGTTGTTGATTACATAGATCTGGATAAAAAATATACTGGTAAAGAATTAATCAATATCTTACGAGCAAGAACTTTTGGAGAGAAAGGGTTTGCATATTTTAAAGACGGAGATAAAAAAATTTTTCTTAATTTAAGATTAAATTATGATGGGAATTTTAATTCTTGAAGCAAATGGAGGAGAGTAATATGGAACAATTACAAGAAATAAGTAAAAAAATTCGTAAACATATAGTAAAAATGGTATTTGATTCCAAAAGTTCGCATATTGGTTCAGCCTTGTCAATAGTCGAAATTCTTGTAACTCTTTACTATAACATTCTAAATATAGATACAAAGATTGAATCTTACTACAATAGATCTGATAGGGATCGGTTTATTCTAAGTAAGGCCCATGGAAGTGCTGCATTATATGCAGTTCTTGCTGAAAGAGGCTTTTTCCCATTGAATACATTAAAAAAATATTATTCTAATGATGGTATATTACCTGGTCATTTAGATAGAACGTCTGTGCCTGGAGTAGAATTTTCTGCTGGTGCCCTAGGCCATGGACTTGCTGCAGCAATTGGAATGTCAATTTCATATAGACAGAGTAAGAATTCAGGTAGGATTTTTGTCTTGATTGGAGATGGAGAATGTAATGAGGGTAGCATTTGGGAAGGTGCTATGCTTGCAGCACATTTAAAATTAAATAATCTCACAGCAATTGTTGATTATAATAAAATTCAAAGTTTTGGTAGAACAAATGAAGTAATCAATCAAGAACCAATTATAGATAAGTGGAAGGCATTTGGATGGGATGTCATTGAAGTCAATGGTCATAATTTCAATGAATTAATTACTGCATTTAATACGCCGCAAAATAAACCCAAAGTAATTATTTCACACACTGTTAAAGGTAAAGGCATTTCCTTCATGGAAGATAAACTTGAATGGCATTACAAATCACCAGATGAAGAACAATTAGAAATTGCATTAAAAGAAATAGAGGAAAAAAATTGAGAACTACATTTGTAAATACTTTAATTGAGTTAGCACGAAAAGATAATAGAATATTTCTTCTGACACCAGATATGGGTTATTCTGTTTTAGAATCATTTAGGGATGAATTTCCAGATCGTTTTCTTAATACCGGTATTGCTGAACAGAATACAATTGGTGTTGCTGCAGGTTTAGCATTAACTGGAAAAATTGTTTTTGTATATAGTATCATTCCTTTTGTAACAATGCGTTGCTATGAACAAGTTCGACTTGATTTAGCATACAATAATACTAATGTTAAATTAATTGGAATAGGGGCAGGATTAACATATGGATCTCTTGGACCTAGTCACCATGCAATTGAAGATATTGCAATAATGCGTTCTATTCCAAATATGACAGTTTTATGTCCAGGCGATCCAATTGAAACTAAAGAATTAGTAAAAGCAAGTTACGCAACTTATGGTCCTACATACATTAGATTAGGAAAAAATGGTGAACCAAATATTAATTCAGAAGAAATAAAAATTGAGATTGGAAAATCTATTACTGTAATAGATGGAAACGATTTTGCATTAATTACTACAAGTAATATGCTTGAAACTGGAAAAAATTGGATAGAAGAATGGAAACAAGATGGAATTAATGCAAGTCTGATAAGTATGCCATCATTGAAGCCATTTGATACTCAAAAAATAATCGACTTGATTGAGAAACAAATTCCAATAATGATTCTAGAAGAACATAATGTAATTGGTGGTCTAGGTAGTGCTGTCTCAGAAGTAGTAACAAAAGTAGGAAAACCGGTAAAATTCAAACATATTGGAATTAATGATAAATTTTCACATATGGTAGGCGATCATAAGTTTCAAAAAGAAAAATTTGGTTTGGTTAAAAAACCATCATTAGAATTTTTAGACTGATTTACTACCTAGATATAATAAAACGAATGAAAGTAAGCCCGTATTGTATTGCTCTGGATTTTTTATCTGAACCGGTCTTTGAAATACCAATTCTTTTTTTGAACGTAATAGGAACTTCAACAATTTTTAGATTATTTTCAATTCCAATCATAGTCATTAATATTGCAAATAATCCACTATTAGGTGTAATTACAGGTTCACCAGTATCTTTTCTAACAAATTTTTCTATAATTTTTTCAAGAGACTGCCTTCTTATGCATCTATACATACAACCAACATCTGTAAGTTCAACTACACCAAGATGAAGAAGACTAAAATATTTTAGTTGAACAAATTTTGCTAACAAATAATTTCCCCAAACAAAAAACATACTATTCTGAGTTTTTTGCTCTGATAGAACTTGTCTTTGTCTTGTACCAATTACCATATGACAATTATCTAAATATGGTAACATTTTTGTCAAGTCATTCCCACTAAATGTTCCATCACATTCAGTAAAAACTATCACGTTAGAATCAGTTTTTAGTGATTCCCTCATTCCAAGTATACATGAATCAGCAAACCCTTTGTTTTGTTCTTTTGCAATAACTCTGACACCACATGTTTTTGCTATTTCAACTGTACGATCAGTGCTATGATTATCAATTACAATTATTTCCTTAACAAATTTTTGAAGTTTATAATCATTAACAACTTGTTCTACATTATTTTCTTCATTAAATGTAGGAATTATAACACAAAGCTTTAGTTCACTGATTGGATCACTACTAAGATAATGTAATTTTGGATCTGTCATGTATGATTTTCTTATTGATGCAAAAACTAATGCCGAAATAATCCATACTACATCAATTAACAGAATCCACTTTAGATATGTTGAGAGATATATGTTTTCAATAAATGTAGAACCAACTACCAAAGTGTTAATTCCATCAACAATAAAAAAATAGAGATTTGTTAAAGCCCATACAATATTTAGTAACACTATAGCAATAAACGATAAAACTAGTAGTGCATAAATTGCTCCCATTATGATGATGTTTTATGACTGTTACTTAATATTTCCCAAAAATAGTCATACTCTAAATTGATTAATGAGGATAATTTTATAGTACTAGATTTATGGGCTAGTCATCAGTAAAATGAAAATGCAAAAAAATCAAAAAAATGTTGTAAAATATGAATTTCTTAAAGCCGGAATCATTTTTGCATTAGTAATAATTGGAGCTTTTTCTCCAATAGTATTTTTAGATCAAACTTATTTTCGTAATACACCTATCCCATCAGAATTTTTAGGACATGAAAATAAGACTATGGTTTTTGGGATTACTATAGATTATAGTGATATTGGTGTTTGGCCAAATGTTAAGTTGGCAATCGAACAGATTTCAAATGGAAATATTCCATTATGGAATCCTCATATTGGAATTGGAGCACCTCTAGGGGCAGATTCCACATTACATATTTTTTCGCCGTACAATATAGGATTTTTCTTGCCACCCTCATTATGGGATATTCCAATTTTGATTGGTGTTTGGTTAGGAGGATTTTTTACATATCTGTTCTTACGTTCTTTAAATCTAAAATTTGTCGCTGCCATTGTAGGAGGGATTTTTTTCATGTTATCAGGAGGTATGACATGGTTTCTAACAAATCCAAATTTTTTGGTAGTCATGATAACTCCACTTATTTTATACTCTCTTGAAAAAACTATTCAAACTAAAGATCCTAAATTTATTGGTCTTACAAGTATCTCATTTTTACTCACAATATTAGCAGGACATCTTGAAACTATTGTTATACAATTTATTTTTGTTGGAATTTATTTTTTCTACAGGATAATTATTCAAGGAGATTACAAAAGAAAACTTGACAGAAAAAAAATAACTATTATTTTTTTCTGCATAATAGGATTCATTGGTGGTTTAGGATTAAGTGCATTTTATATTCTTCCTGTTTATGAATTAATTGACAATAATATACTGGAACATGAACCAGGTTATGGGTTAATACATTATTCTTCAATTAATGTAATTACATCTTTTATTCCATACACATTTGGACAAATTCATGCATTTTGGATATCGTCTGCAGCTGGCCTCATAGGAACTTGGGGATATGTAGGAATCTTTGCACTGTTTTTTTCCATTATAGGTGTATATCTCTCTTTAAAGAATCGTGAAGATAAAATTCATAGATATACACCACTGTTCTTCATTTGTATTTCAATTTTTTTCATGATGAAGGCAGTAGGTGTGCCAATAGTAAACTGGATCGGATATATACCAATTCTTGATTTATTGACATGGTCAAATTATTTGGGAGTTATAATTCCATTTGGTTTTGCTGTCTCAGCAGCTTTTGGAATAAATTTATTGGGAAAAATAAAACTAGATAAAAAAATTCTTAATTTTATTTTTATTTTTACAATCACATTACTTTTGATACTTTTAATTCCACTTTATTCTTATTTAGGTCCAGATGCAGAATTTCCTGAATATGTAACTGCTAATGATGTTAAAAATTATGTTGGATTTCAAATTTTACAAGCAATTTTGTTTCTAATTATGGCATTTATAATTACAATTGCAATTATAAAAAATAAATCAGCAGTGATTATGATAATTCCATTAGTTGTACTTGAATTATCGTTATACATCCCATTTGGTTTACATCCAATATCTCTTGCCTACAAATTTATCATTTTATTTGTTGGGATTACTATATTAACAATTTTAGTGTTAAAACCAAATCGATTTACATGGAACATTGAAAATAATACTATAAAATTACCAATATTATTTGGAATTTTAATAATTATATTTTTTGGTGTAGTATTAATCTCTGAATTTAGTACATTTGGAATGATGAAAAAAAATGATTCGTTTGAAGATAATCCAATTACAGATTTTCTAAAAACAAACTTAGAGAATCATAGGATGTTTTCATTTGATTATACTATGGGACCAAACTATCCATCTGCATATGGGATAAACAGTATTGGTATTCTATCACCATATACTATTGATTCATTTCAGAAATTTTACAGTAATTTTTTGGATAATGATACATATCTTGAACATATTGGAGGACTAATCAATACTCCCTGGACTTATTCATATGGTCCAATGGAAGCAATTGAAAAGTTTTATGATAATAAAAAATATTTTGACTTTTTAGGAGTAAAATATATCATAACTGAAGGTTATAATTTTGACAGTATAGGAGGTGGAACTCCTGGAAATACAAGAGAACTTAGTCAAATTAAAGATAATGAGTTAAGTGTATCTCAAAGTTTCGTTTCACCTGTTAATTCTATAAGCAGTTTAGATATTTCATTATCTGCATTTCAATTAGAAGAAAATGATACAATAATTCTCTCATTAGATTCAATACCATATGATGAAAAATATCATAGAGAATCTATTTTAACACATATAATAAATAAAAAATACAATCAATTTAATTTTGAACCACAATTAGAAAATGTTCTAAATAAAGAATTAATTTTTTCGTTACAATATCCTCAAGTAAATAATGATAAATTTGCAGTAGTTCATACAATTAACAAAGTTCAAGACGGATTTAATTATGTGAAAAATGAGTTACAAGGTACTTTTTATGAAAATAATATTCCAATTGATACAAAACAAATGGTTTTTCTTATATCAACAAACTCAAATGAACATAATATAGTATATCAATTTGAAGATATTTACATTCATGAAAATTACGATGTTTACCCAAGAGCTTTTCTTGTTAATAATTTTAAAATAGTAGAAAAAGATACTGCACAAGAATACTTAGTAAAAAATCCTGATTTTAATCTACGACAAAATGTTATACTAGAGGAAGAATTATCTAATGAATTAATTAATCAATTAGAATTATCTAAAGATAATAAAATTAATAATGTAAATATCGTTTCATATAAAACAAATAATGTTTTAATTGAAACTAGTAATTATGATGCATCTATTTTGGTTTTAACTGATATCTATTATCCAGGTTGGAAGGCATTCATTGATGGAACAGAAACAAAAATTTATCGAGCTGATGGTTTGGTAAGAGCTATTTTTGTCCCTGAGGGTGATCATACAATAGAATTTGTTTATTTGCCTGAATCTTACACTATAGGAATTACTATATCATTAATCACTGCACTCATTCTAGTAGCAATATATTTTATATCTCGAAATAAATATCGAAGACCCAAAATTGAAAAAGCGGGATAATTCATGCATATCATATTAATTTAGGACATAAGTGAGAATATCGTTTGAGTATACAATTTGAAAAATTAAGGGGAAAAATAGAAAATAAAAAAGCAGAAATTTGCATTATTGGTTTAGGTCAAGTTGGATTACCTACGGCACTTTCATTTGCAAATTCTGGATTCAGTGTTACAGGTGTTGATACAGATGAAGAGTTAGTTAACAAAGTGAATAACGGAATACCTCCTTTTGAAGAAGAAAATTTACAAGAAATTCTTGAAAATAGTCAAAAAAATCAAAGGTTTCATGCCACTACAAAAATTGAAGAAGCAATACAAAATTCAAATGTAATTATTGTATGTGTTGCTACGCCTATAACTGAAGATATTAGACCAGATATTACGCATCTCAAAATAGTATGTGATTCTCTAGCTAGCTATAATCTCAATGAAAAATTAATTCTTATTGAGAGTTCATTACCACCTGGTACATTTGAAGGATTAATTCTTCCATCTATTCAAAAGTCAGATCAAATTTATTGGAGTTGTTATGTACCTGAAAGATTAGTGCCAGGACGTGCATTTAGTGAAATTAAAGATGCACCAAGAATTATTGGAGAATTAGATACAGAGTCTGGGCTTTTAGCAAAAGAATTGTACAAAAAAGTTGTTAATGCTGAAATTGTTCTAACTACATTTAGAGTAGCTGAAATCTCAAAACTTGTAGAAAATACATATCGTGATGTAAACATTGCTTTAGCAAATGAAATAGGAATTATTTGTGAAAGATATGAGATTGATTTTAAAGAATTATCACGTGTTTGTAATTCACACCCAAGAGTTAATCTTCATCAAGCAGGACCTGGTGTAGGTGGACCGTGTTTACCAAAAGATCCACACTTACTTCTTAATCCATTTAATTCAGAACAAATAAAATCCGATATAATTCTAAATTCAAGAAAAATTAATGACCAAATGCCGGATCATGTAGTAACTTTGATTCAAAAAGCATTACAAGAAAAAAATAAAAATTTAGAAAACTCAGTAATTTCAGTATTAGGAACTGCATATAAGGCAAATGTAAGTGATATAAGAAATTCCCCATCAGAAAAAATAATTAAACATCTTTTAGATTTTAGTTGCAAAATCAAAGTAAATGATCCAAATACTGATACTAGTTTTGGAGGATTGTATGAAAAAAATATTCTAAAAACAGTCGAAAAATCTGATTTGATGGTTATTT
>Ga0315318_10000019_pt1 | contig 60029 bp, 48 predicted proteins | sample M1200m3416metaG_FD_203703 | JGI IMG/M metagenome (GOLD analysis project Ga0315318, IMG submission 203703) | Ammonia-oxidizing marine archaeal communities from Monterey Bay, California, United States - M1 200m 3416 | ecosystem: Environmental > Aquatic > Marine > Coastal | place: USA: California... | reverse complement strand
GGCTGCCAGTATTAAAAACAGTACAACTATGAATACTGTTCGAGATACGCCAGTAGTCACTGTTGGGACATAGAAGCCAAGCGCTAGTGGAATTCCATTGGCAACACTTGCCCAACTCGTCACCCGTGTAATCCATTGCATCCAGCCAACTTCGAATCCGACAAATCGACCAAAGGCTGCGCGGGTGTACAAATACGGACCACCAGTTTCCTCGAATCGGCTACCGACTTCAGCAAAGCAAAGGGCCACAAGCATGGAAGCCAGTCCAGCCAAAACAAATGCCATGACGCTCCAAGCCCCGACCTGCGCTGTAACTAATGACGGCAGTAAAAAGATTCCACTGCCAATGACTTGATTAATACCTACTGCGGTCAAATCCCAACGACCCAAAATTCTTCTGAGGGTGACCTTTGATGATAACTTCGAAAAACCCGTTTCCATGTGGTTTCCTTATAGCCGAAAGTCACCGGTCGTGTTGTTAATGGACGATTGAGCGATAGATCTCCGGATCAGTTGCGCCTTCACTGTTAATAACAAGCACCCGTGAATCAGAACCGATCTTAGCAGTCTCACGCACAGATCTTAGTGTAGAGTCATTCATGACCGCCAAAAGCGCGGCAAGACCACATGCCCCACATGCACCTGCAACAACCGTTGGATCGCCGGCATTCGGATATGCAAGCTGACGGATAGTCTCGGCGACACACTTATCGTCAACTGCTACAAACGCGTCAAATCCATTCTCAATCACTGGCCAAACCACCGGCGAAATCTCAGCACATCGGAGACAGGCCATCATCGTATCCCGATCGGCGACGGCCACAGGTTGACCGGCACGAGCTGATTCTAACAAGCAGGGTGCTGCACTTGGCTCACAAACGATGACAGGCGGACGCCCAGAACCATATTTCCAATCCAACCAAGTCAGAACTGCACAGGCGAGGCCACCGACGCCAGCCTGAACGAACACCGCAGCAGGTGGTTTGTCCGATGCCCACTGCAGAGAGGCCTCCTCCATCAACCAACTGTAGCCAGCCATGATCCAACGTGGAATTGTTTCGTAGCCGTCCCATGCAGTATCCGACACCACCTGCCAACCCCTGCGTTTGGCCTCGGCGTTAACTAGACGGATGGAGCCTTCGTAACCTTGATCAGTCACCACCACCTCAGCCCCTTCACCAACAATGGCATCAATCCGAGCTGGTGCGACGCCAACCGGCAGGTAAATCTTGGCCGATAATCCGTGCATTTGAGCTGCGCGTGCAACAGCCCGGCCATGGTTGCCGGCTGACGCACAGGCAACTACCAGGTTAGAGTTTTTCGGCTGTGCCTCAAGAATGCGTTCGAAAGCGTAGAGCACTCCCAGAATCTTGAAAGCGGGCAAGTCGAAACGCTGCGACTCATCCTTTAACCAGATTTCTCCTAGGCCAGTCACTGAAGCCAATCCTGGCAATCGATAAAGCGGCGTGGGATCGTTTTGGGGTTGTCGACGATAGAAAGTCGCTACACGATCAAACTCTTCTGGATTAATTACAACCGGCCGAGTTGTCGTTCTTCGACTTCCAAGGCTAATAAAATAGCGAGACGACGGCATCTTAGTGATCAGAAGTGACCAAGCCGTTTACGTTTGGTTTCAAGGTATCCAGCGTTTTCACTAGTCGAATTAATCACGAGTGGGATTCTTTCGATGACTTTTACGTTCGACTGGTTGAAAGCCGTTACTTTATCGGGGTTGTTAGTCAGCAAGCGGACCTCACGCACTTGAAGGTCTTCCAAAACATTCACAGCAACTGAATATTCTCGCTGATCAGGCTCAAAACCAAGATGAAGATTGGCGTCAACGGTATCGAAACCCTTGTCTTGAAGGTTGTAAGCCTCTAATTTGTTCAGTAGGCCTATCCCGCGCCCCTCTTGACGAAGGTAGATTAATATTCCTGACGATGATCTACCAATGGCTGAGAGTGCCCTATCAAGCTGCTTACCACAGTCACATCGACTTGAGAACAGCACCTCACCCGTAAGACACTCAGAATGAACGCGGACAAGTGGAGGTGGGCCTGTTTCAACAACACCTTTCACAAGAGCCAGATGCACACGGTCCTGATTGTTATCCCGCTCCTCAAGATAAGCATGCAGTTGAAATTCCCCGTAATCAGTCGGTAGACGTGATGTAACCGCTCTTCGAATCATGATCATTTTCACAGATTTGTATTCAAACTTAATTATACGAGAGATCAACATAAACTGGGATTGAACGTAATTGACCGTCCTTGGATTGCCATGGTACGCTCGCGCCACTTTAATATGAATGTAGATCGCGGGCTTAACTGGCCCTCCTGGAGGTTTAGACTTCAGTGTCACAAGAGCAGAAACTAGATTTGCTGCAAGCCGGAAAACTTTCGGCGAAACAACTACGTGAACTTCTTACGCCGCTGCAACGAGTCGACCCGCGTGTCATCATAGGTCCACAGTTAGGCGAAGATGCTACTGTCCTCGATTTTGGCAGCAAATACCTTGTTGTCACCACTGACCCTGTCACGTTTGCTACCGATCGAATCGGTTGGTACGTCGTACACGTTAACGCAAACGACATCGCTGTTATGGGTGCTACCCCGTGTTGGTTTTTTACAACCCTGCTCTTGCCTGAACAGGGAACCACTTTTGCGATGGTTGATACCATAATGACGGAGATTCGGCAAACCTGTGATGAGTTTGGAATTTCTGTCTCTGGTGGCCACACCGAGATAACAACTGGGCTCCAACGACCTATTATCGTTGGACAAATGATCGGCGAGGTCGACAAAAAGGATTTGATTAGAAAAACAAGTTTACAAGTCGGCGACAAGATTCTTCTTACCCAAGGTCTTGCTATCGAAGGAACAGCTCTGTTAGCTCGTGAAAAACGTGATCTGCTGCAGAGCCACCTGTCAGTAGAACAAATCGATCAAGCTGAACAATTTCTTTTCCATCCTGGAATCAGTGTTGTGAAAGCGGCACGAATAGCTACTAGTAGCGGTGACATTCACAGCATGCACGACCCAACAGAGGGTGGCTTGGTCGCTGGTTTGCACGAATTGGCCGTAGCTTCCGGTAAAGGATTACGAGTCTTCGCTGAACGCGTGCCAATCTTTCCCGAAACACAGGCGATATGTCGCTGCTTGCAAATTGATCCACTGCGTTTAATTGCGTCGGGTGCTTTATTAATAGGTGCATCAGCCCAAACGGTAGAAAAAGTCGCAGCAGCTCTAAAGAGAGAGGGAATTCCAGTCGAAGAAATTGCAGAAGTTGTGCCCGCCAATGATGGAATGCAAATCGAGAGTGGTGGTGCTACGTTACCTCTGATTCCTCCAGACCGAGACGAAATTGCAAAGGTTTTCGAGAGTTGACGTGTTTATGCTCTTCGCTACAGTAGATTCGTTGGCACAGCACACCGATACCGTTTATTGGCAACGGCCAGCGGCTTGGGAATTATGGGTTGGATTTGTCTCAAGCCCATCTACTCTTTGGTCGGTTGTAACATTACTTGCGCTTATCGCCATCTGGCGACATCGTCAGAAGAGGAAAGCCCAGCGTCAACACTGGGACGAAGAGGAAGCCGCAACATGGGAAAAAGATCGCAACCCATGGATACACTAATTAACTCCGGAAGATTGCAACAAGATACATCTAACAAAAACTCAACTTACTGGAAAATCCTAAACAGCTTAGTCAGTGGGTCGTAGAACTTATCGACGACACGTTCCTTGAGCGGAATAATTGCATTGTCAGTGATAGTGATCTCTTCGGGACATACTTTCGTGCAACATTTCGTAATGTTGCAGTAGCCAATACCATCAGTTGTAGAAAGCTCATCGACCCGATCGGCAATGTCGAGCGGGTGCATCTCAAGAGCGGCCGCGTAGACCAGAAAACGTGGCCCTATAAACTCGTCGTGCTTCCGATGGTCTCGGAGAACATGGCAGACATCCTGACATAGATAGCACTCAATGCACTTACGGAATTCTTGAACTCGGTTGACATCACGCTGCTGCATCCGCCAGGTACCATCGTCACCATCTGCTGGTTTCGGTGTAAATGGCGTTATCTCCTGTTTCACCTTAAAATTCCACGACACATCTGTTACCAGGTCCCTAATCAACGGAAACGCCTGCATCGGCTCAACCGTTATGGGGCGATCAATTGGAATTGTGTCCATCCGTGTCATACACATCAATCTAGGATTACCATTGATCTCTGCTGAACATGATCCGCATTTCCCCGCTTTACAGTTCCAGCGAACAGCCAAGTCGTTGGCCTGTTCTGCTTGAATTCCCAAGACGGCATCGAGCACAACCATGCCTTCATCGATCTCAGTGGAATATTCTTGAAACGCGCCACTGTCTCTATTACCACGCCAGATCTTGAGTGTCGCTGTGCTCATATTTTCTCCGCTCACTCCTTAACCTACCTATTGTCTTCAATAATCTGAACTAGATCAGTTCGCAACTGCGGGATTGGCTCGCAACCCACTTGCATCACGCCGTCAGGCGCTTTTCGGATGACGATGTTTTGTTTTCCCCATGCATCATCCTTCGCAAGGTAATCTTCACGGAAGTGAGCTCCTCGGCTTTCTTGACGCATAATCGCTGCTCGAGCAACTGCCTCAGACACGGTTAACAAATTCCGTAAATCAAGTGCTGTATGCCAACCAGTATTGTATTCACGATGTCCAACAACACTTACCTGATTGGTTCGATCGTTTAGCTGAACAAGTCCATCCAAGGCCTTTTGTATTTCCGTATCCTGCCGCACGATACCAACTAATCCTTGCATCATGACTTGAAGATCTTGCTGAATAGCGTAAGGCCCTTCGCCGTCGCGAGAAAAAGGCTGAAGTGCCCATTGTGCAATTTCGCCGACCTGGTCAGTGTTCACCACCCCGGCGGCGTGCTCCTTCGCGAATGCTGCTGCATGTTCGCCTGCACGTTTACCAAACACCAGTAGGTCCGACAGCGAGTTACCACCGAGTCTGTTTGCTCCATGCAGACCGCCGGCGCACTCTCCAGCTGCAAACAATCCAGGAACACGGGACATCTGAGTGTCAGGATCAACCCGAACACCACCCATTACATAGTGTGTCGTCGGACCAACCTCCATGGACTCCTTAGTGATATCGATTCCAGCAAGTTGCTTAAATTGGTGGTACATACTTGGTAGTTTCTTCTTGATATGTTCAGATCCGTTCGACAGTCGTTCTTTAATCCAAGCGATATCGAGATAGACACCGCCGTGTTCGGAACCTCGACCTTCCTTGATCTCACGGACGATACATCGTGCAACGTGATCGCGGGTTAATAATTCTGGCGGTCGGCGCGCATCTTTATCACCTTGGGTATATCGCCAACCCTCCTCCACGTTGTCGGCAGTCTGATGCTTATAAAGATCAGGAATATCATCGAACATAAACCGGTGGCCGTCCTTGTTCTTTAGGAGCCCACCCTCACCACGTACACCCTCGGTAACAAGAATCCCCCGCACACTTGGTGGCCAGACCATACCAGTTGGATGAAACTGAACGAATTCCATGTCAACGAGGTCCGCACCAGCTTCGTACGCGAGTGCATGTCCATCGCCGGTATATTCCCAAGAATTACTCGTAATCCTATAGGCCTTACCAATACCACCGGTGGCCAGCACTACAGAACGCGCACGGAATACACGGAAGCGTCCGCGCTCGCGGTCGTAACCAAAGGCACCAACCACGCGATTTCCATCCTTAAGCAACTCTAGAATCGTGCACTCCATATGCACGTCAAGTCCTTGATGTATCCCGTGATCCTGCAGTGTGCGAATCATTTCGAGCCCAGTTCGGTCACCGACATGGGCAAGTCGAGCATATTTGTGCCCACCGAAATTACGTTGCAAGATCCGTCCATCAGTCGTGCGATCAAACAGTGCGCCCCAACCTTCAAGTTCACGTACTCGTTCCGGGGCCTCCTTGGCATGAAGTTCAGCCATCCGAGCATTGTTCATGTACTGACCGCCACGCATCGTATCCGCAAAATGCACACTCCACGCATCGCGGTCATCCACGTTGCCCAGAGCTGCAGCCACACCACCCTCTGCCATGACGGTGTGAGCTTTACCTAAAAGTGATTTACAAACCAGGCCAACAGAAACCCCGGAAGCCGACGCTTCGATCGCGGCTCGAAGTCCGGCCCCGCCCGCACCGATAACTAACACATCGTGTTCGTAGATTTGATAGTCCATAACTCGTAAGTCGTCGTCAATGCTTCAAATACTCGTCACAACAATCGAAAATCTGTCCAAGCGCCCATTGCACACATCCGAATATAAAAATCAGTGAAGCCAACCCACACCAAGCTCATCCACGCCCAGAGCATATGTCGTTGGTTAAGACAACTCACGCAGTCATATGTCGACTGGCGAAATCGATTCATGTGTGAGAGTTTATCGACGCGACCACCTACCAGATGACGCAACGAGTGACAACCGAAGGTATAACCACCGAGGAGGGTAACGTTAAGGATTAGTACAAGGCTGCCCACTCCGATTCCAAAACTTGTAATACCCGTGACTGGATCAGTAAACCACAATCCCTTCCAAGCATCGTAGGCAAGGATCATAATGAACATCAAGGCGAGATAGAGAAAATACCGGTGTACATTCTGGATAATAAGTGGAAACGAGCGCTCACCGAGGTAAGACTCCCGAAGCTCGCCAACGGCACAATTAGGAGGATCTGCCCAGAAAGCCTTGTAGTAAGCGCCCCGGTAGTAGTAGCAGGTCAATCGAAAACCAACTGGGATACCAAGAATAAGAAACGCCGGTGACCACGGTAACCAAACAGGCCATGCCGTTGGTTTTGCACCGAGCCAAGCGTGTGACGATTCTCCGAATAGCTCAGGCGAGTAGAACGGCGACAGGTAAGGCCCAGCGTGATAGTACTCGCCCTGAAACGCCGCCCAAGTCGAATAAACAATAAACAGGCCGAGCCCGAACGCGACTACCAAAGGTTGTAGCCACCAGGCGTCACTCCTAAAAGTCTCCCCGAACCGGCGGGCTGGGACCGGGATACTCACCTGAACCATTTACGCCACTCCTTCGTGTGCGCCATCGGATTCAGACACGCTGATAGTCTGCCTGCCAATTCACAATCGCCTGTTTAATCGCCTTCTGTTCGGTCAAACTGCCATCGAGCACCCTGCGAACTAGTCCAGGAAGCTCAGCATCGCTAGCAAAACGCAAGGCTACAAGGTGGGCCGTTGAAAGATCGTCAATACGCGATTTAAGGTCGTCTGGAAGAATGTCAGTTAGTTTTAAGCGCATTTCGAGTCTAATGACACGGTCCTGCGCCCAAAGAGCATGTATTCTTGAAAATAAACCAATAATGATCAGAGCAAGAGCAGTTAAGGCCCCAATTATGGCCTCCGTGGACATCGCCGTAATGGCTCGATAAATTGACCAACCGAAATTTATTAGAAGAAGTGGCAGTGCAACATAATGGAATGGTGCAACCATACGCCCGTGGTTACCGTAATTTTGTGGTTGTGCTTGTGACATTGGAGTACTCCTTGAAGACAAGGCTGTAACTAGATGAACATCACATTATATACATATACGAGACTCTAGGACCTAGTTACGCACTGTAGAAAATACGAGAAAATCGGGATTGCTATTTTGGATCTTCAATTGGCGAGGTCGAAATCTTACGCGGAGGATTAAAGAATGGTGTCTTAGCCACCGTGGCATTTACTTTGTATCGGACCGCGTCGATGGTGTACTCCACTTGGACGTGATTGCCCTGTTCGCAACTATTCTTCGCTAAAGTACCAAGGGCAATTAACTTCTTCAGTGCGGGCGACCAAGTCATTGATGTTACCTTGCCAACCTGAACATTATTGTTGTAAATCGGTACAGCTTCTCGGGACGCAACCATTGGAGGTTCAGCGGGAAGTTGCGCTCGATCATACAAACGTTCGATTTGAGCCCAGTCAACCTCAAGCCCAACAATTTGACGAGTCGATCCTCTACGATACTCATTCCGAAGAGCCGTTTGGCCGACAAAACATTCTTTGTCGAAACTAACCAGCCGCCCTAATCCCATTTCGAACGGCGTATAGGATTGTGACGAAGTTAACGCCTTACGGCTACTAACAAAATCCACGTCGGTTAGTAGCAAACCAGCTTCGATACGAGCAACATCTAGCGCCAACATGCCCACCGGACGCACACCAAATGACGAACTAAGACCGATAAGCGCATCCCACACTTTGACCGCATCCTGCCATTTCATCCAGATTTCATAACCGAGATCACCTGTGTACCCAGTGCGTGACACGTCTACCGAGATATTGGCTAAAGTAGTACTCAAAACCCGAAAGTACTTCAGGTTCTGTAGATCGCAATCAGAAAGTCGACCAAGCACTTTAGCCGACATGGGGCCTTGGATAGCCAAAGCCGCCATTTCTTGTGATATATCTTCGATAGACACGTTTAAACCACGGGCATTACGCTGAAACCAGAGTAGGTTTGGGTCAGCCGCAGTCCACCGATAGCGATCTTCTGCCAACTTCGACACCGTGCCATCATCAATGACTTTTCCAAATTCGTCACACCAAGTCGTGTAAGTAACCTGGCCAACTTTTAATTTCGTCACATCTCGCGTAATCACGCGGTTAACCAAGCGCTCCGCATCAGGTCCCTTGATGAGATATTTGTATAGTGGAGAGATGTCAATTAAAGCAGCGCCATTACGAATAGCACTGTACTCGTAGTCGTGGTGGCTCTCATACGCACTAACTGCATAATATCCAGACCAGTCACGATAATTGAGACTTTCGCATAACTGCAAGGTTCGCGCGTGCACAGCTGATCCAATGGGCACTATTACTCCTATCGCCGAAGTCTTGTCCGGACGTCCATGTCGGATTATAGAGAGTGGAAGGTGATTCCGACAAGGCCAGTCGATCGCATACAATGTCAGGCTGGAACATGGAACGAAACAGGTCGAACTTCACATTTAAACATTAACTCTTGCAATCATTGGACAAATAGCAACATGACGACTGGTAAGTATGATGCTGTCATCATTGGTGGTGGACATAATGGTTTAGTAACAGCGGCGTACCTTGCGCGCGCCGGCAAGAAAACATTGGTGCTCGAACGTCGTCACGTATTGGGCGGCGCCGCCGTTAGTGAAGAGGTCTTCCCCGGCTTCACCTTCTCTGTCTGTTCTTACGTCGTGTCTCTCCTTCGACCTGAGATTATTCGCGATCTTAACCTCCCAAAGCATGGTCTCGAAATTTTGCCGCTGGACGGCACCTTTACACCGATGCCTGACGGTGACTATCTCTGGCGGGTGAACGACCATGCAACAACTCGACGGGAAATCGCTAGACATTCCCGACTTGATGCCGAGGCCTATGAAGACTACGGCAGAACGATGATCGAGATGGGTCGGTTCGTTAAGCCGCTGCTGAGCATGACACCACCTGACCCAATGTCTTTCAACCCGCGTGCCCTTATGCAACTTATGTCAATTGGCAAGCGCTTCAGGAATTTGTCATCGGACAACCAGCACAAGCAGATTCAACTCATGACGATGAGCGCAGTTGATCTGCTGAATCAGTGGTTTGAAACTGATGTACTGAAGGCAACAATGGCAGCGTCCGGAATTATAGGTACGTTTCTGGGCGTGCGGTCCCCAGGCACCGCGTTTGTGCTGCTACATCACTATATGGGAGAAATTGATGGAGCTTTCCGGTCTTGGGGATTACCACGTGGTGGCACAGGGGCAATCTCCAATGCAATCGCTAAAGCCGCAAGGGAGGCCGGTGCGGAAATTCAAACGGAGGCTCGCGTTTCAAAAATTTTGGTCAAGCGCGGACGTGCCACTGGCGTCGTGCTTGAGAACGGTGACTGCGTGTATGCCGATGTTATAGCGTCAAGTGTTGACCCACATTTGACTTTTCTAAAGATGGTAGGAAGCGAACATCTACCAGACGAGTTTTCTGATGACATACGTCGATATAAGTTTCGTGGATCATCAGGTAAAGTCAATCTTGCATTAGACGCACTACCGGATTTTACATGTCTACCCGGTGCTGGCTCCCACCTACGCGGTGCAATCTCGATTTCTCCGAGCATCGATTACATCGAACGCGCATACGACGATGCGAAATATGGACGATACTCTGAACGACCTTATATAGATATCGTTATTCCAAGCCTGACAGATCCGACTGTCGCTCCACCCGGTAAACACGTGATGTCGTGTTTCGTACAGTACGCGCCATACCACCTAAAGCACGGAGATTGGGACAGTGAGCGGGAACATTTTGGCGACTGTGTTATTGACACACTCGCAGAGTACGCGCCAAACCTGAAAAATATTGTGCTGCATCGTCAAGTGCTGACACCTCTCGACCTAGAGCGGGAGTTTGGATTGACCGAAGGAAATATTTTCCAAGGTGAGCTTTCGCTTGAACAGTTGTTCTTCCTACGCCCAGCACCAGGCTGGGCAAACTACCAAACCCCCATCAAGAACCTTTATATGTGCGGGTCTGGAGCTCATCCTGGAGGCGGCATTATGGGAGCTCCTGGACGAAACGCTGCTCAACGTATATTGGGTAACTAAAGAGTCGACGGAGCCTGCTGATGCGCCTCATTCGATTGGAACCATATGAACGTGACACGTAACCACGCTGTCGACACCGTTATCATAGGTGGAGGACACAACGGACTGGTCGCAGCTTTTTATCTTGCTAAAGCGGGATTGAAGCCGTTGGTGTTAGAACGTCGAAGCATGGTCGGTGGCGCAGCAATTACGTCAGAGTTGTGTCCTGGCTTCCGCTGCTCCACACTCGCACACTCCGCTGGACCAGTTCATCCAAAAATTATCCGCGATATGAAATTACATCAATTTGGTGTGGAACGACTGGAGCCAGAAACTTGCGCCTTCGCACCCCTTTTGGACGGGCAGCGACTGGTCGCATATGTTGACGCAAACCGCACAGTGGAAGAAATTTCAAAATTGTCCAGGAAAGATGGCGAGCGTTACCAGGAATTCAATCAAAGCATTCACCAAATAGGTGACTTGCTCAGGGATATCCTTTGGCGTACACCACCGTCAATCGAAACGCCAACATTAACCGACGCTTGGCAATTTCTTAAAACAAGCCGTAAATTTCGCGCCCTCGGGCGAACTAATGGATTTCGTCTCCTGCGCTGGCTACCCATGTCTGTGGCCGACCTCCTCACCGAATGGTTTGAAACAGACATACTAAAGTCCCTCCTCGCAGCACGTGGTATCTATGGCGATTTCCGTGGTCCCCGTTCAGTTGGATCCGGTGCTGCCTTGCTGCTGCAAGCAGCGCTTAGCGATCATCCAGTCGGGTCAATCCATGGATTCCAAGGTGGTCTTGGAGCCCTCACTCAAGGAATGGCAGCAGCGGCCGAGGCCGCCGGTGCGACAATTCGTAATAACGTTGAGGTCACACGAATCACGGTGAAATCCGGTCAAGCAGTTGGTGTTGTTCTTGATGATGGAGAAGAAATTACAGCCTCAACTGTGATCTCAAATGTTGATCCAAAACGCACATTCCTGCACCTAGTCGATCCAGCCAACCTTGATCCGAACTTCGTCACGAAATTACAGAATATTCGGACTCACGGCGTCATGGCGAAAATCAATTTGGCGTTAGATGCACTGCCTGTATTCACGGCGTTAAACACAGTAACGAAAACCGAGGCTGCCTCAGCATTATCCGGCCGGATACACATTGGGCCAGACCTGGATTATCTTGAGCGAGCGTTTGATGCATCGAAGTACGGTCGCTATTCAGATCATCCGTACATGGACATTACTATTCCGACTCTCACCGATCCCACACTTGCGCCAACTGGACACCATGTGTTGTCTATTTGCGCCCAATTTGCACCGTACCAGCTTCGTGAAGGTAATTGGGATCAATCACGTGACCCGTTTAAAGACGCTGTTCTCGCTGAACTTCGGCATTACGTACCAACACTCGATCAGCACATCGTCGGCCAGCAGGTTTTGACACCGCTCGATTTTGAATCAACTTATGGAATGACTGGCGGTCATATTTTTCATGGGGAACATGCGCTCGACCAGTTGTTCAACCTGCGACCACTCCCCAGCTTGTCACAGTACCGCACACCCATGCGCCAACTATACCTCTGTGGAGCAGGTACACATCCTGGTGGAGGTGTGACGGGAGCCTGCGGCATGAATGCAAGTCGGGAAGTCTTAAAAGACCGTCGAAAAAGGTCCTAAAGTCTGGTGCTACGTAAGAGGCTAAGACTACAATAAAGAACATTTATCGAGAGGAAAGGTAGTGGCAATGGTAGAACCGACCCAAGACCAGAAGATCACCTACGCGACAATGAGCGCAGACCAGATGAATGATCTGCATAACGGCATTGACCGGGCCATCGATCGAATCGCTCCGAAGTTCGGCCAGACACACCCCATGTATATTGATGGACAAGCCATCGAATCAGCTGAACAGTTCGATGATGTCAGTCCGATAGACACCCGACAAGTACTGGCACGCTTTCAGACTGGCACTGCCGATCATGTTCGTGACGCCGTACGTGCTGCGAAGGCTGCGGCAAAGTCGTGGAGCGCTAAACCTTGGGAAGAACGTGTGGCCGTGGTGCGCAACATTTCTGAAGGCATTCGTAAAAACCGATGGGACTTATCAGCATGGATGGGTTACGAAACTGGCAAGAACCGGCTTGAATGTGTTGGTGATATCGAAGAGTCAGCCGACTTCATGGCGTATTACTGCAGCCAGATGGAAGCTAACGCTGGCTTCGCGCTGAAAATGGACGCGCTGGGACCAGACGAGGAAAATACAAGTGTCCTTCGACCGTATGGAGTCTGGGGAGTAATTGCACCATTCAACTTCCCCATGGCCTTAGCAGCCGGCCCTATCGGTGCTGCCTTGGTAACAGGTAACACTGTAGTATTGAAGCCAGCAACCGACACGCCATTACTCGGCATCAAGCTGTACGAAATTGCGACGGCAGCCGGATTACCACCGGGGGTGCTCAATGTTGTCACTGGTCCTGGTTCCACGGTTGGACAGGAAATCAGTGATAACCCAGACATCAACGGTATTGTCTTTACCGGTTCAAAGGAAGTCGGCATGTTGCTGGCAAGTGAAAACGGTAGACGACAGACACCACGCCCAGTAATCACAGAAATGGGAGGCAAGAATCCAGCAATCGTGATGAACTCCGCTAACCTCGAAAAAGCTAGCGAAGGGGTTTGGCGGTCGGCCTTTGGCGCCCAGGGACAGAAGTGTTCTGCATGCTCTCGGGTGTATGTCGCAGCGGACGTAAAAGATCGTTTCGTTGAGCTCTTAGTCGAAAAAACAAATCAAATTACTGTTGGCGATCCAATGGATCGGAATAAATGGCTTGGTCCAGTGATCAACGAACAAGCGATCAAGACGTACGAACGCGCCGTTGAGGAAGCCAGACAGGATGGTGGGCGAATTCTTACGGGAGGTAGACGCATCACGGAGGACCCATTACGGCATGGATATTTCCTTGAACCCACTGTCATAGACGGACTCCCGTTGGATCATCGACTATTCGTCGATGAGTTATTTGTGCCACTCACTGTTGTCGGTAGCATCGCGTCACTCGATGAAGCGCTCGAACTATCTAACCAGACCGAGTACGGCTTGACAGCCGGAATCTTTACAGAGGATGAAGCAGAAATTTCCCAGTTCTTTGATCGGATCCAAGCGGGTGTTGTGTATGCCAATCGACAAGCTGGTGCAACCACTGGAGCTTGGCCCGGCATCAATCCCTTTGGCGGTTGGAAAGGTAGTGGGTCGTCGGGTCGCGGCGCTGGGGGCGCCTATTACGTCCAACAATTTCTACGTGAGCAGAGTCGCGTGCGGATCCGTTGATACGCCATTGAAAAAAGAAAACGTATGCAATTGAGTGAGGTACCGACTCCGCAAGTCCTGATCGATCGGAAAAGGCTTGTAGCTAACATCGGTCGGATGCAACGTGCCGCGACGGACGGAAGCATAGCGCTACGACCTCACACTAAAACACACAAGAGTCCGCTTATCGCTCGCTGGCAACTCGACCACGGCGCCCAAGGCATCTGCTGCGCTAAAATTGGTGAGGCTGAAGTTTTTGCAGATGCCGGTTGTAGTGACATTCGTCTTCCCTACCCAATAAATCCATCAAACGCGACCCGTTTGGCTGCACTAATGGATCGCGTACATCTATCAATCGCCATCGATCACCTACGTGTCGCTGAGAACTGGTCACGATTTATGGTGGAGCATGGGAAACAGCTCGATGTGCTAGTTAAGGTCGATGTTGGCTATCATCGGTGCGGTATCGACCCTGATCTGCAAACTGCGGTCAAGTTTCTCCAACACACGGCATCGCTTCAAGGTCTTCGTCTTCGCGGATTACTCAGTCACGCCGGACACAGCTACAACGCGAAGTCGGACGACGAACGAGTAGCAATTGCTAAAGACGAAGCAGCCATCCTTAGAAATTTAGCGAACGAGTCTCGCCGTGTTGGTGTTGCGATCGACGAAATTAGCGTCGGTTCAACCCCAACTGCACTTATTAGTGCTTCAGAAACCGGATTAACTGAATTACGCGCAGGAAGCTACGTCTACTACGACCGGAGTCAGGTCGCGATCGGTTCAGCCACACTTAAGGATTGCGCCTTATCGGTCTTGGCGACCGTTGTTTCAAAACCGGCTGAAGATCGATTAGTTCTTGACTGTGGAAGCAAGATACTCACCTCAGATACAGGACGAGGCAAGGTGCAACCGAAAGGTTACGGTGCAGTTTTCACAAAACTGGAAACAACCACTCCTGATGACACCTTGTTTATCGATCGCTTGTCAGAGGAACATGCTGTGGTAATGGCCCAGAATGGCTCCAGTCGGCTTGAACCTGGCGACCGTGTAAGAATCCTTCCCAACCACTCTTGTGTCGTATCAAATCTAGTGGACACCGTCTATCTCGTGGACGATTTGACTGTCGTTCAGAGCATTCCGATCACTGCCAGAGGAAAAGTTACCTAGTCCTAACGACTCGCAACTTTTTTCTTGGCTTGTTTGACCCGCTTGGACTTGCTCTTTTTGCGGCGGCGGCTAATACGAGAGGAGAGCGCTTTCAACGTGTCCTCTTTGCCGAGCACCAGAAGTGGTTGGTTAGGTTCACCAAGTAGATTATAAAAATCTCCCGAAGCAGTTCTCGCATAGATGTCACGCCCGTCGGTAAGCAACGTCACTTTATCGCCGTCGCCAATTGCATCGTAAAGTCGAACACCGAATCGGCTTTTGAGAAGATCAAGCAGGGTACGGATCTTGGCAATAGAAAATCCGCGACGTCGGAGGTCCGCAAGAACCAAAAGCTCGTACAACTCAACCGGCGAATACCTGCGTTCAGTAAAACCTCCGGCTTGTGTAGGGTGTGAGGCGACCGTTGGCGAAAGCAGTTTCCGCGCATCCCACCACTGTAGTTGTCTGGCAGACAGCCCAGTGAGAGAAGCCACTTCGCGAGAGCTATAATTTTTCTTGAGTTTTACGCTGCTCACTCCAACTCCCGAAAAGAATGGACTAGGTCAGCATACTAGAGCCAAGACGCTGATTCGACACTACGACACCACCTGATTTGCAATTCGCGCTCCATCAATATCTTTTTGGGTAAGACCGCCAGCTGAATGTGTTGAGTACGTCAGATTAACTCTCTTGTACTGGATCATAATGTCAGGATGATGATCGACGGTTTCAGATTCGAAAGCAAGGCGTACCGCGAATGTAATCGCACTAGGAAACGAGTCGAAGGTAAATTCCTTTTGCAGTGAATCTTTGACACGTTCCCAGCCTGGTAATTCCTTGAGTTGTTCATCAACTATTGCATCGGAAAGTAAGTCACTCATGATAGGGATAGCTCCTACTAGTCACACAAACAGCACGTGTTAATATGTAACTTGGTCAGAATGGCTCCATCATAAATCATGGAAACCAGTATCGAGCAAAAATCCTGTTGAGTTGCTGAAAATCATTCCTTTCTTGAAAGGTTGAATTCTTTAATATGCAAACATTTAAGATCCTGTTCACTGTTACAACTTCCATCATTCTGTTTGCAGCCATTCTTGTCGGACAACAGCCAAGCAAGGAAGAAGTGTCGGGTATTCGAAACTTTACTCAAGTTGATGCCACAACCGCCTGTGCCGGCGCCACCTCGCCTGAAGCTATCGCCGAGCTCAAGCGGCGTGGATTCACATCCATCATCAACTTCAGAACAGAAAGTGAAAACGGCGCTACCGTGGAAGCTGGAACACAAGCAGCTCTCGCCGCTGGTCTTAAATACTTTCACATACCGTTCCGAACAGCGACTAAAGAGACTGCCGACGAGTTCCTCAAAGTCGTGTCTGATCCGGCAAACCAACCGGTCTTTATTCACTGCGGCTCCGGTAACCGCGTCGGAGGGATGTGGTTAATTAAGCGTGTCACACTTGACGGTTGGGACGTCGAAACCGCCACGGCCGAAGCGGAAACAATCGGCCTGCGAAGTCCGACGCTTAAGGAGTTTGTGCTGGATTACGTGCGCTAGCTAATTGAAATCTATCAGGTATAGTCTGAACTCATTATGTCCACCGACACACACGAATCCAAACATACTGTTTCGGATAATGTGCACCAACACCTCGGCGATATGGATTCTGAAGCGTTTCGACGCTACGGCCAGCGCGTCCTTGAGTGGGTCACCAAGTATCTTCAAGACCCCGAGCAGTACCCCGTGCTGCCGAGCGTTGCGCCTGGGGATATCCGAGATGCGTTTCCAACATCCGCACCAGATTCAGGCGAATCCTTCGACACCATTCTGGATGATTTCGAGCGCATCATCGTCCCAGGGCTAACTCACTGGAATCATCCAGGCTTCATGGCGTATTTCCCAATTAGCGGCAGTGCACCCGGAGTGCTCGCAGAGTTTCTGGCAGCTGCACTCAACGTCAATGCAATGTTGTGGCAAGCTTCTCCTGCAGGAACTGAACTGGAAGAAGTTACACTGGCCTGGCTCAGGCGGCTGATCGGGTTACCGGATGGTTTTGATGGTGTCATCTATGACACAGCATCTGTGTCAACGCTCCATGCGTTGGCAGCAGCACGCGAAGCAGCAGTGCCGAAAGTGCGGGAACAAGGCTTGGCAGGCCGCGCCGATCTTCCCCCGTTACGAATTTACTGTTCAGAACAGGCCCATTCATCGATCGACAAAGCAGTGCTCTTGCTTGGCTTTGGCCAACAGAACCTCCAAAAGATTCCTGTCGATTCTTCGTTCAGAATGCAACCAGATGCACTCAAGCGCGCTATTCAAAACGACCGTGCGAAGGGGCTGCTCCCATTGGCAGTGATCGCCACCGTAGGCACCACGGCCACTACAAGCATTGATCCCGTACCAGCGATTGCGGAAATTTGCGAGACTGAACACGTTTGGTTACATGTTGATGCGGCCATAGCCGGCGTAACCGCAATGGTACCAGGATACGAACACGTACTGGACGGTTGCGCACAAGCCGACTCGGTCGTCGTCAATCCACATAAATGGTTATTCACGCCATTTGACTTGAGTGCCTTGTACTGTCGACGAATGGATATGATTCGCGCAGCCTTCACACTCACCCCAGAGTACCTTAAAACGAGTGAAGCGGCAGGTGTCACCAACCTGATGGACACCGGCATTCAACTTGGACGACGGTTTCGCGCACTAAAGCTCTGGATGATTCTTCGACACTTCGGTGCAGATGGTATTCGGCAGCGTTTAGTTGAACATATGCGTCTCGCACGCTTATTCGCGGACTGGGTCGACGCCAGTGAAACGTTCGAGCGCCTCGCTCCTGTGCCTTTCAGCGTGGTTTGCTTCCGCGCTAAACCAAAATCGCATGACCAGAGTGAAGTCGCGTTGGAACAGTTGAATGCCAACTTACTCGACGCGCTGAATCAGTCTGGAGAATGCTACCTTTCCCATGCCAAGCCAGACGGCCGGTATGCCATTCGGATTGCTATCGGTAACATCAAAACTGAGGAGCGACACGTGACACGGGTATGGGAATTATTACAACAGCACCTTCACCAGTTAATTTCGGAGTAGCGCGCTTAAAACTAGGACGGCGACAAGCGCCATATTTCAACCCACGTAGCAGTTCCACGCCCTAAACCAACGATTCCGTGTGGCGGAAAAGTGCTGGGTTTATTCAAGATTAGGCTAAGCATCCAATCGAGGTTAGGTTTATGTCCAACGAGCATAATCGACCGAGTGTCAGCGTTCACTCGATCCAGAATCCACTCGGCTGGATCAGTTGGTTGCAACCCCCGCACCATCGACAATTCTGATAATGGGTTGCATGCACGCCAAAACGCTTGAGCTGTCTGGCGAGTTCTGAGCTTGCCACTATGCCAAATCGCGTCAGGCTTAACCTGTTTGGCTGCAGTGAGATCCGCAAGATGCTCAACCCGCTTCTGACCATTATGAGACAGTGGCCGCTGAGCATTCACATCTGAGTCAAGTGCCTCACCGTGATGAACCAAATAAACAGTTTGATTCACTTGCTCCCCTCAAGAACGAAGACAACCTTTAATCTGCAAGACCGGAGTGTCGAAGAAGTGGCGCGGGATCTGGTTCGCGACCACGAAAGGCCATGAAAACATCCATCGCCGGTTGACTACCACCCATAGCAAGTACGGTGTCGCGAAAACGACGACCGACTGTGGCAACAGCTTCTGGATCTTCGAGTCCCGTTTCTTCGAACATTGCGAAGGCATCAGCACTGAGCACTTCAGCCCATTTGTAAGCATAGTAGCCAGCTGCGTACCCGCCAGCAAATATGTGTGAAAAACTGCACAAAAAACGATCGTCAGCAAGAAGCGGTAATGTGCTCGTCGTTTCTGCAACGGCACGTTGAATATCAAACGGTGTTACATCTCCGTCAGGATCGTACCCATCGTGCAACATCATATCCGTTAGACCAAACAACAATTGACGAACCATCTGTTCACCGGCGCGGAAAGTACGCGCTGCACAGATCTTGTCGTAGAAAGTAGTCGGCAGAGACTCGTTGGTTTCGTAGTGGCAACCCATGGCAAGAAGGGTGTCGCGATGGTAGCACCAGTTCTCCATAAATTGACTTGGCAATTCAATAGCATCGTGCTCGACACCATTAATTCCTGCTGCGAAACCATAGTCAACGCTTGTTAACATGTGCTGAAGACCGTGACCAAACTCATGAAACAACGTTTCGACTTCTCGAAATCGCATCAACGATGGTTGTCCATCCACTGGAGGACTCTGATTGCACACTAGGTACGCAACGGGTAATCTCTGACCAGTGATCGCATCAGAAAACAACCGACTCCGCCCAGTGCACTCATCCATCCAAGCGCCCCCACGTTTCTCCTGGGGACGACTGTACGGATCTAGGTAAAACGCCGCGAGAGGAATCTCGTCCTCTCCTGTAATACGAAAGAACCTGACATCTTCATGCCAAACTGGAACCTCACCATCTGCGGAACAGATTTTTACTTCAAAGAGGCGCTCCGCTAAGGCAAACAATCCCTCAAGGACACGCGGTAACGGAAAGTAAGGGCGTAATTCTTCTTCGGAAAAATCGTACCGATCTTCTCGGAGTCGCTCGGCCCAAAATGAGACGTCCCAGTGCTGCAATTCCATTGTCTCTGTATCAGTCGCAATCTGTAATTCAGCATGTGTCCTGGAAAACTCTTTTAGTTCTTGAAATTCTCTATGTGCTCGATCAAAAGATGCTACGCGGAGTTTTTCATGTAAGGTTGCAACTGCTTGTACTCCGGATGCCATTTTCGTGGCCAAGCTGAGATCAGCGTAATTCGGGTATTCCAATAGTCGAGCCATCTCTTGACGAAGCTTTAGGATCTGGGTAATCAGCGGTGTATTGTCAAACTCACCGCTCGATGCTCTTGCGATGTACGCGCGGTACAGCCGTTCCCGTAGTTCACGCCGACGACTGTGTTGCATAAATGGTCCAAAGCTCGGGTGATCCAGAGTGATATGCCAAGGCCCACTCTCAGTTGTTGCGGTTGGCTCTCCAGAAAGCCGGGCAGCCTGCGCTGCAAGTTGTAAAGCACTCGTCGGTAAACCGTCGACTTCGCTGCGATCCCGCAGCGTCATACCGAATGCCTTGGTCGCGTCGAGAACGTTATTCGAAAAACGGGTTGAAAGTTCTGCTAGTTCGGTCTGAATCTTTCCGAAGCGTTCGCGCTCATGGCCATCGAGACCAACACCGGCGAGTTTTGCGTCACGAATCAACAACGTCACGATCCTCTGTTGGCTTGCATCCAACCGACGCCACTCAGACCCGTCACGCAGTGCACACATCAGATCGTACACCGGCCGACTTTGAGCAATCCGCATACTGAATCGGACAAGATCCGGTTCCACTCGTTCGTATACTTCCCGTAATGCATCATTGCTGGATACGGACGTCAAGTGACTTACAATTCCCCAGCGGTAACCTAGTTCGTCGTCGATTCGCTCAAGCGGATCAATCAACTCACGCCATGTCGGCTTTCCATCACTCTCTAGCTGCTCAAAGTTATTACCCAACTGAGATAACAATTCTTTAATGCCAGGTTCTACGTGTTCTGGCCGAATGGCATCAAAGCGTGGCGCTCTGCTCTCGTGAAGCAATGGATTGGCAATGTTATTCATTGTTAGTCACGTCATAACTACAATATTGAGCAAAATGGGACGGTTCACCCTTCACATCAGATTGGGCTGCTTAATTACGCATGCTCGCTAAGCACTGTGCAAGGTTCTCCAGCACGTTCTACCTGTCCCCGTTCTATCACAATCACCCAATCAGCAATTTCCAGAATTTCATTTTTATCATGGGAGACATAAAACATTGGAATGTCGAGTTCGTTTCGGAGACGACCTAAATATCTTAAGGCCTCTTGCCTAAAAACATTATCAAAACCAGTCAGTGGCTCGTCAAGTAGCAGTATATTCGGCGAAGACAGGAGCGCTCTAGCAATGGCGACGCGCTGGCGCTCACCACCAGACAGAACAGTAATCGGTCTCGAGAACAGTGGTTCGATATCTAGCAAATCAACAACCCTGTCGAAAGACAGCACCGAACTAGGCCAGTGGCCATAGGTAATATTCCGCCTTACATCCATGTGTGGGAACAGTGCTACGTCTTGTGGTACGTAACCTACACGACGTTGCCACACTGGCACGTCAACTCCAGCACGTGACGAAAACAACAAATGCGAACCTATCCTAATCTCTCCTTGCAATGCATGTTGTAGGCCAGCGATCGTCTCCAGCATCGTCGTTTTCCCAGACCCTGTCGGGCCAAAGAGCGCCACCACCTCAGAATCTAAATGTTCATGCACTTCGAGATTAAAAGCATCAAGTCGAACCAACATATCGAGAACGATAGAAGTGCGCATGTTGTTATTTGAATAATCAGTAACCGGCAAAGTGTTAATCGTGCAACCTCAATGATTTGCACTACGCGCAATGTGGTTCGATAGCCAGACTGCACCAAACGCTAGGATAATCGAAATTATTAATAGGCTGTTTGCGTTAGTGTCCTGTCCTATTTCGACATAATTGTAAATGCCCGATGCTAACGTTCGCGTACCACCAGGAATGCTGCCTGCAACCATTACCGTCGCACCGAACTCCCCTAACGAACGGGAAAAAGCGAGTAGAATTCCTGCGACTACTGCACGTGAAGCCAGCGGAAGACTCACCGTAAAAAAAACACGAAGGCGACTAGCGCCGAGAGTTTGTGCAACTAGCTCATAACGCTGATTTACCTGCTCAAATCCCGCACGCGCTGTGCGAACTAATAATGGGAATCCGAGCACTGCCATTGCAAGCACGACTGCTTTCCAAGTAAAGAGAAATTCAATCCCGGCATTGTCCAAGAGACGACCGACCGGCCCACGACGTGCCAAAAGTCGTAATAGGATCAAGCCAGTCGCTACAGGTGGTAGCACCAATGGCAGAGAGACAAAAGTCTCCAACGCTGTTTTTCCGGGAAAGGTCCAACGCGCCAACAACCAAGCGACCGCAATCCCAAACGGCATCATGATTAAGGTCGCCAAAGAAGCGACCAAAATCGTGAACCACGAGATTTGCCAAATCTCAACAGGCATGTCTCTTTACTAATTACAAAGCCAATGAACAATGAGGATAAGAGTGCTTGCCATAACACATAAAACAGTTTAGTATGATTTTATACGACTAATCAAACGATTTAATTCGATTTATGTCACTTTTAACGGTTCGTGAAGCAGCTAGGCGTCTTGGTGTTAGCTACTCCACCCTCAAACAGTGGATATATAAGGGAAGCGTGCGAACAACCAAGACCTATGGTGGGCACCACCGGCTGACCGAACTCGAAATCGAAAGGTTACTGGACCGGCCTGGCGATAAGCCCACCGAGGCCCACCAAGTAAAGCGGACTCGCGGTGAGGCGAGCATCGCAATTAGCGGTCGAAATCAGCTGCAGGGAATTGTAGAGGAAATCCGGTCGGATGGATTGTTATCGCAGATCTGTTTGCGTGTCGGCGACCAAATGCTCACTGCCGTCATCACGCGGGACGCAGTCGCAGAACTTAAACTGAAACGCGGCGATACTGCCGTAGCAATTATGAAATCGACGGAAGTGATGATCGCAAGAGAAACAAATTTATAGATCGTTGCGGCGTTAACCGCTGTCAGGGCCTGCTTAATCCCAGGTTACAAAACCCATCGCATTCCCAGTACCCGCGTCCGATCGATAGCATGGCACATAATCAACGACTGTCATGCTCAATTCAGTATCTGTCAGAGCGCCGGCAGTCGTAATCCAATTCTTCGTTTCTGATGTACCAGAGCGAAATCGGTCAGGAGGAATATTCACTAGCTGGGAACGATCTCCCGACTTCATTCCTTCAAGGAGCATGTTGTCAAATTCTTCATCGACAACGAAATGACTCAAGCCGCCGGAAGCAATCACTCCTACCCGGGCTTTACTATCCCACGACGTCACAGCTCGATTGATCACTCGGCCAAAATCGAAGCACCGACCCACCGAAGGTTGATTCGGAGGAAAGAACGTATTAAGTACAACTGGAACAGACGGAATGGCTATGTCATTCATAATCCGTCGATAAATGAATCCATAGGCGTGTGGTAAACCCTTACGGCCATTCGGTCCTTCCGGTAATACCTTCATTGCCGCAGCATCGAACCCTTCGTCCATGGCCGACCGAAGAATATGTTCCCCAAGCTCCGGCACGCAAGGATAGGTCGCTCCACCTTCCGGTGAGTTGGCCCAGTGAGACAAACCTAAACCAGCTGGCATCTTGGCCAGCCGTTCCTTGGACGGAGGAATGTTGTCCACAGATTCGCCATAAAAAACGCTAAAAGGTGGTGTGAGAGCTTCAGTAAAAATCTCACGTTGGTCGTTGCCAACTATTACAAGGGCATCAAGTGATGCCTTTGCAAATCTCTCTTGAAGTTGCTCAATAGCACGCTGGCAGGCTGCGTGTCTCTCGGTTCTCATTTCAATGGTGCATTGTTCGGCCAAATTTTCTTTCGCTCGCACTTCCACCAATTCGTCAAACTTGTAGGTGCCACCACGAAACGGGTGGCCTGGAGCTTTTTTATCTGCTTCAACCCGTCCCGTCCATTTTTCTGGAGGCGTCGACAACAGCGGGCCGTGCGACGAGCCCAGTCCAAAAACAATATTAGCCATATGTTCCCTTCGTTACAGGTCTGACACTACAACCGATTTCTCGTACGCGGCCGTGCCACCCTTGCCTTCCGGAAAAATTTCCCAGTCCTCGACCCACTCGTGAGTCGTGTCGAACATTTCTTTCGAGTACGGTTGGAACACGATTCTTTCGCCGGGGCCAAAGGTGCGGGTATCCATGATCTCGTGGAACCGCTCAGGAAATATTTTCTTGTAGTAATGCGTGTGTAACTCAGGACGTAAATCTATATCCGCTTGTGCACGCTTCAGTGCACGATAACACTTGCGAACGTCGGCAGGATCCACATCCTCCTCCACCATTGCGGCCACCATGAACGTCGTGTCGATAATCTTCCGGAATCCTAATTGTTCGAGCAGGTATAACGGACCGCCGAACGCGTTGCCCGCTGGCACCTCTCCGTCCACCAATAACTCAAGCCGTTGAAAGAGCATTCCGCCAAAATGCAGCTTAATCTGGTCACGGGTCAGAAACGCCTCAAGCGCCTGGATCGTCGAGTAGTGACTACCTGATTGATAGCCGACAGTGATCGGAACATTAGCCAGATCTTCTGGTCGTTTGATAGACGAATCCGGTGGAACGTAAATACCAGACGGACTTACCGAGTAGGCCTCACCCCAAACCCGACCGTGGCCCGCTGATGCCGCCATATTAACCGTCCAATGGCAGGCAGAACTAATTGAACATCCGCGACCTTGCCCTTCAAAACTTTGATAGGCACCGCTTCGGAGATCAGGAGAAATCTCTTCGGCTGTCTTGATACTGCTGACGCTACGCTTTCCACTGCGAAATTCGTAGTCTAAACCCTCGTCCGAAAAGTAGCCTTTTTCATGAGCGACAAATTCTTGAAGTCGCATGTGTGGAGCAATAAGAAATTTACCCATAGAGTGCAGCGCTGCCGCCCCTTTCTATCCTTTTTTTGACCCAGTAACGGGCCGCTCTAAATCTAAAAATTTCGCGACCAAGTCAATACCATTAGACAAATCAGACCGCCGGTAAGCATTTGCCACGACCATGTTTGGATCCCCTGAGTGTAACCGTTCATAGAGTTGCTGTCGACTGCCGTAAGAATCACCGGTCAAATCCCAAGCCAGCTTGCACAATTTATGACGATCGATTGGCGATGTTCCCTTACCACGCATGTAAATGTCCAAGTGTTTCTTCAATTCTGGAACATCCCAGTCTTCCGCGGTTGGCAAGAAAATGAGCGAGCTTGTACCAATGTGTTCGACAAGTTCAACAAATCGCTCTGAGACCATCGTCACTAGAGCCCGACGTTCAGGCGAAGGCTTGGGACGATACAGGCCTCCTTGTGATCGCACACAATCAATTTCTCCAGCTCGAAGATTTGTCCGACACAATTCGAGATAGGTGCACATCTCACCGAGAATACCCGCCACATTCGGCCGCTGGTCGACTCCAGACGTCGTAGCCAGTAGATAAGCAACCGCAACGAGAATCTCCATTCGCATTTGCGTCAAGACCGAACCCGCATAACTCGCCCACGACATCACGTTCCCGCGAAACAATCGATTCGCCGCCAGTGGTTCTCGATACAAAAAGATACGTTCCCAAGGTACAAACACATCGTCAAAAATTGCGAGCGAGTCAATTTCGTCAAAACCAGCAGAGACTGGATGGTCTAGTGGATTGCGGCCAGAAAAAGCTTCTCGAGCAACTTGCTTTAAACCAGAGGCGTTGCATGGAATAGTGAACCAGATCGCAAAGTCCTCTTCATCTTCGTTAAATTGGTACGTCGGTGAAACCAGGATCTCATTCGAGAATATTCCAAATGTGTTAAACCTGGCACCGCGTACGACGACCCCATCATCACGCTCCTTGACTACCCTTAAGCACCTGTCAGGATCTTCAGAAGGGCGGAGTGACTTATCCATGGTTGGATCGTGCAATCCATGCGATAGACACAAATCGTGATTACGCGCATAGTCAAGATAGGTTCTGGTATTGCGCGCTAAATCTGGGTTAAGTTCCGCCAATTGGTCATGGATATCGTAGTAGCCAACAACCATCGACGCACAAAAATCTGGTAATCGGCCGCACATCCCAAATACTTCACGGACCCAGATCTCGGTATTAGCACGTCGGAGCAATAAGTCTTCTGGCGCGGTTGGTAGATAGTAAGAGTATGAGGCCCGACGCCCGTTTTCCTGCTCATAGGTCATTATTTCTGAGGTTTCGGGAGCGTGCTGCATGTCGTAAATCCTGGCAACGTTTTTCGCCATCGTCGAAAATACAGGATGTGTCGTTACATCCTCAATGCGTTGCCCGCGGTACCACACCTCACGTCCGTCGCGCAGGCTCTCTAAGTATCGCCTACCATCTAAAGCACCTTTGCCCTCGGACGCTTGGTACGGTGTGACCGTGCGATCTATACCTGTAGTCGTCTCACTCATTATATGAACCTCATAATTTTCGACATGATCACATTTTGATGACCTTGCTCACAGATTCAACAGATACCACAGGCAACACTAATCAGTTCCCAAAATCGATTCAAGGGGCTCAAACAGAAACTGGACCAGATACAAGCTCAAGGGAGCCTGTCAGTTATCAATACCTGCCAGGATTGCCTTGTATTTTTCTGCGACTTTCTTTCTTAGGATATCACTTGCTTTAGCCACCGGTGGAAATTCTTCTTTCCATTCGAATGGTCGGCAAGCATCAATGATGGCGCGTGAATTCAGGCGCTCGCCAGATCGCAACATGGGATCAAGTGGACCGCTCCATGCTCGGCGAATGATGTCAATGTCTTCAGCTGGATTACTTCTGGTAGACAAGGCCCAAATAACCTCAAAAGTGTTTGTTGGATCGATGTCTTCATCCACGACCACAACATAGCGCCCGAGGTAATTACCAGATTGGCAACCAGCTGTGAGCAATCCCGCCTGTTTCGCATGGCCAGCGTACGCCTGTTTAATTGATATAACGTTAAAAAGTCGAGGCCCGCCAGCTTCATGGCACCATACACCCTGGACACCATTTAATCCCGCCCTCTCTACCTCGTCCCAAATCATGCCAGATTTCATAACACACTTGCTAAAAGAGAAGTCCGATGGTGGTTGCATCGGGCTCGCCATGGTGAGAATGGGATCGTCGCGATAGTAAATCCGTTCAATCCGGACAACTGGCTCATCGCTGACAGCGCTCGCATAGTAGCCAGTAAATTCCCCAAACGGACCCTCAGGCAGCACGTCACCGGCATGCATAGCACCTTCCAAAATAATCTCACTGTGGGCCGGCATCGGGAGGCCATAGCGTTCAGATCGAATCGTTTCAAACGGCCGGCCACGATGTCCACCCGCCCACGCGAATTCCGAAAGTCCAAATCGTAATTCGTTCCCAGCCCCAAGAAATAACAGCGGGTCATGTCCGCAACTGATAAGTACGGGGCACGGTTGTCCTCGACGAAAATATTTTTCTCGAATCTGCCGACCTTGTTTTCCAGGTGACATCCATAGCCCAACGGTTCGTTGATCATGGAGCATCGCCCGGTAGGTGCCAACATTAACCCAGTCGTCGTCTGGGTCGTACATAATCACAAGATCATCAGTGCCAATGTATCGTCCACCATCTCGTTCGTGAAGAAGTGGTGCAGGAAATTTATTTAAGTCAACATCGTCATCACGATCAATATTCTGAAGAATCGGTCCGGTCTCCACAGTTTCAGGTGCAAGTGACTTATGTAATTGCATTCGGTCACGGTACGAACGGACGACATCCATGGGAGTTTCTGGTACTGGAAATCCAAGAGCGATTGCTAAACGCTTGCGCGAATTCATGGTCCCAGATACAACACGAAATCCATCTGGAAATCCTGGAATCTTTTGAAACAAAATGGCTGGTGGGTTGGCATGCGTATGGTGGACAATCTCCGTAAACGCACCCATTTCCAAATTACAATCTACGCCATCCACTGTCAGCAGTTCACCAACATCAGCCGCACGTTTTAGTAATTCCCGGAGATCTTCATGAGGGTGTTCGTAGGCATTGTACATAGCGCATGATCTCCAATGAGATGTTTATGAGTGCCGCACAACTCACGCAGTGCTAATTTTAAAAACTCTCACGCAGACGTTTCTGAGGCTTGTACCCGAGACTGCTCCAGGGCGATTATTCGATCTCGATAAGTCGTCTTCACACCCAATAAAGATAAGCCGGCCGCAATCGACGCCACGGCGAGCATGATAAAAGCATTCCTGTAACTACCCTGTGTGTCGGACATATAGCCCACTAGCGGCGGCCCGATAGCGAACCCAATGGTCACGCACGCAGTCAGAATCCCTATTGTCTTCCCTAGTACCTTAGGCCCAAAACAGTGCTTCGATAAGACCGGGATGTCTACAATCGAACCGCCGTGGGATAAACCACGCGTAATGATAAATGCAACCAGCGCAGACGAAATGAAAAGGGGAAACATCAGTAACACGGACACAGCCATCAGGAAATAACAGAGCATGACGCCTTGCACCGACAGCTTGTCGTATAGCCATCCAAAGCCAAGCTTGCCCGCAATACTAACGCCGAACACGGCACTCTTTATCCAAGCTGCGTCCATGGGACTGTAATGAACCTCCTGAATGAGATACAGCATAAGATGTTGCCCCAGCGACTGATCCGTAAACCCAATCAAGCTCACAGCCAGGCCAATCATCCAGAACGAGCGGCTTTTCAGCACATCTGAAAAATCTATCTCGGCGGCAGCACTCTCCTCGCGTTTGGTTTGCGATGAACTATTTGCAGGTCCTGCGCCTTCGATTTCAGCATCTTGAGAGTCTTTAACGACCCGCAAGAAAACTGGGAGCGCAACTGTCCAAATGCCTATGCTTAGCAGTGCTACCGTCATCCGCCAGCCATAGATGCCAATCAGCCATGTCGCAAATGGTGGGGTAAAAATCCCCGCGACACTGGTACCAAGTAACGCCGAACCAATCGCAAGACCTTGCTGATGCATAAACCGCTGCGAAACCAGTACCTTGATGGCAATCATGCAGGAAATTGAACCCATTCCCAGCACAAGACCGACGAGATAAAACTGCCAGAGCGTTTGCACCCAGAGAAATCCTAGCATCGCAGTGATCGACACGCAGGAAGCAACGGCCACGATTTTTCGAATGCTCAATTTGTCGACAATGACGCCAAAGAAAATACCAAAGACAGCGCCAGCACCGAACTTGAGTGTTGCAACAAACGTCACCTGCGCACGACCCCATCCGAATTCATCAATGATTGGTGCGTAGATAACTGGCATTACCATCGTAGGTATCCCGAAGGTAAAGACAATCGTAAGAAAGGACGCGGCAATAATTGGCCAGTTTTTAGTCATAATGTTTTTTACCGAGCGATAACATCGATTAACTGCCCGCCCATATCGACGAACTCAACGTGTGATTCTAACCGACCAGTTGCTCCAGCAATCATAAAAAGCTGAGTCGAGTTCCCCTGCCCGTCATTATACGGAAATACCAGTTTACCTGACGCTGAACTCTCCGTCAGAACAGGAATCTCGGTCAAGATCTCATCACCTCTGAGATTCGTCGTCACTTGACGCGCCGACCAAGCAATTGGGACGTCCGATGCAATACTTAAAGAGCCCGCGAACTGCACACGATTAAACAAACTACCGAGAGTGAATGTATTCTGAACTCCTTGCAAGATAAGACGCTCATCACGGTCCACCTCTTGACCATCTAGATCCCTCAGCACGAACCGCACCGAGGCAGCGTGTTCAGCAGGATTTGCAATCACTAAATCGAGCCGTGTCATCTGACCGTGACGAATTAGATCTGGCATGGACTGGATTGGAATCCTGGCATACATTACATTCGCGACTGGCTCAAGACCGACCCTAGTAATTAATCCCACATCCGACCGTGACACCAATGCAGAAATCAACGGTGTAAATGAGGAGGTCGGATGCACAACCGCATACGTACGGCGTGGAAGCAAACTACCGGTTGATGGTTGCCAGATGAACGCTTCCTGCGGTGATACTTCGTACCGTTGATACTCGATTTCCTGACCTTCGTCATCGATAAGCGCTATCTCTCCTTGCACCGACTCATTCTCTACATTCAACAAGACTATGTCGGTTTCGTATCCTCCACCAATCATGACATGCGGTAGAACGGTCACAGAGTTCGGCGACAAACCACGCACCACTGGAGCCATGGAGATTATTTCTTCGCCATACTTGTTTTCTAGAACATGCCAAGCCGCTACTGATACAGGGGCATCCGAAGTCACCTCAAGTGCTCCAGTATCGAACGACCCATCCAGCAGTTCTGCCACATCAACGGTCATGGAGGCCCCCAAAGCCAGCGTCTCCACAGTCGAACTTATGGCATTTCCTGACCGCAGCGTGAAACCCACCGCTTGGGACGACTCTGTTTCATTAGTAACATTGATGACAGTCTTCGCACCATCACGTCCATCGGCCAGAACCAACGCATGCATCGTAGGTGCTTCAAGTCGCCCTGCTACTTGATTAAGGAGAAGACGACTTTGTTGTTCAGTTTGCGTGTCCATCAGGACCTTGGTACGAGTTTTCATCCATAGACCTGCAACTCCAGCATCCACTTGGAGTTTTCCCTGACCCAGAATGAGTTCTGGTTCCGTTAATGCAAGGATAGGGTCCAACGAGCTGAAACGGGCCACGCCATTCGGTGGCACCTCGATACGGTGGCGACTAGAAGGGTCTCTAAATATCAGCATCCGAGCCCAGTGTGAATCCATCACGTACAACTGTTGATTGATACTGTCGAATGCCAACCCACGTGGATCGTACAATTGGTCCTGTGCGGACACATCCCTTAACACTTGTCCAGATTGACTCATCTCGTCGCGCTGACCCAGCACAGCCAAAGCAGTCGGATGGTTTTTCATTCGATCCGCTGTGACATCGAATACAAGTACACGGTCTGTACCCTGGTCAGCAACATACAGCCGTTGCTTTACATGGTCATACGCTACACCATTCGGTGAAGCTAAACTTTTTCCCGTGATCACTTTGCCTGGACCTCGCAATTGAGTTGCCGGCGTCGTACTGGAAAAATCCGGTTGCCCGAGAACTGAGATCGCAGCCATTCCGTCTCGTATTACGTCTGGTGCCACAGCAAAAACAAGCAAGCGGTGGTTCCTGTTGTCTACAACGAAGAGGCGGTCGTTATCAGCGTCGTACGCTAGATGTCCAGGTGAACTCAAGCTGTGGGCCGCCAACCCAGGGTCACCTGACGTGAAATCTGGCTGGCCAAGTACATTAATCGCATCAGAACCACTGGTCAGCCGATCACGGTCAATATCGAATACGAGCACCCGATGATTTCCGCCGTCAGCAACAAAAGCTCGACGATTTTTGAAGTCAATCGCAATACCCACAGGCAACATATTCGATGCAATGCCCCGACCGATATCGACGGCGAAATCGAAACGGTTGCGAGCTGTTTGCGGTTCCTGGGTTTCAAAGTCAGGTTGTCCTAGAACCGCCACAGCCACATGACCTCCGCCCGAAGACAACGTCTCGGGATTGGTTTCGTAAATCAGGACGCGATCGTTCCATCCGTCGCCCACATACAGACGCTTATCCAAAACGTCATAGGCCAGCGCAAGAGGCACGTTGATACCCGTTACTGACCTGGCTGCCTGTGCGGTCTGGAAGTCCGGCTGGCCAAAAACCCAACGCGCTTCATACTCCAACAACCGATTGTGGCGGTCGAGACGAAAACCAAGGACCCGGTTGTTATATTCGTCAGCAACCCAGAGCCGGTGGTCTACTGCGTCGAGTGCCACAGCACGTGCCATCGTCGTGGTCCGAGCATCCAATCTGTCATTGGCCATCCGACGATTAAAGTCATCACGCCCTGCATCATCTACGTGGCCGATCACATCGAGTGCCGCGAGTCCGCTGCGGAGCACCTCTGGCCTGATGTCAAAGGCCATAACACGGTTTCCACCAGGAAAACCCTCAGAGACATAAAGCATTTGCTTCTCAGAATCGACCGATGGATCCTTGGGAAAAGCGAATCGTGTTTGTGAAATGACTGGATCGAATGTCGTGAAATCCGGCTGACCGACAACAACGAAGGCCTCTAGATTATCCTGTAGCTTATCCGGCGCCGCTTCAAACACTAGAATTCTATTGTCAGGCAATTGGCTAACGAACAAGCGTTTATGCAACCGATCATAATCTAGGCCACCAGGCGTGATCGACCTCACACCAAATCGATTTGCCGGCTTCGCGCGCGCGCCAGAGAAACGTGGCGTATTCGTGTAGAAATCCGGCTGACCAAGCACAGCAACAGCGTGTGGATCGTTGGCCAGTCGATCAGGATGTATATCAAAAACCAAAATTCTATTGTTGTTCTGATCTGAAACAAACAGTCGGTGCTCATCTGGATCTAAGGCAATCCCGTGGGCGCGTGTAAGTCGATTTGGCCCAAGTCCTTGTTCGCGGCTCTTAAAGTCAGGCTGTCCAATTACAATTTTCGCATTTGGGAAATCTACAAGTCTTGTTGGATCGATATCAAACACAAGAATACGCGAGCCGTCTTCCACAAAGAGTCGCTGTGTATCTTCGTCCACGATGATCTCAGCACCACTGAATTGCCTCTGCCCGGCACCAGATGTCATGGTCTCGAAGTCCGGCTGACCAATTACGTGGGTCGCTTCCGGATAATCTTGCATGTCATCAGGATGGATGTTGAAGACGAGAATACGGTTACGATCTCGCACAAACAGTCGTTGGTAGATATTGTCCACCGCAAGACCAGTTTCAGCGCCACCCGCGCCGTCGGTACGATTAGTTACAGACTGTCGTCGGCGACCGACCACACTTCTATGACCGATTACATGATCTGCTGTATGACGGACATGCTGGCCCTTCTCGTCTAACTGATATACGAGTATTCGAATGTTGCCTGGTTCTGGTACGAACATACGATGATTGACGCGGTCCAGCGCCACAGAACCTGGTCACCACACGCTATGGGAATTTGGTCCATTGTTTGTGACGCCCCCTCGAGGAGTTGGATTGCCCCATGGATCAAACTGGAGGAGCACGTCGCTTGCGGGTTGACCCGTCTGCTGAGCATGAACACTTACTGAGGTTAGTGCAACAACGACAAGCGTAAAGACAAGCCAACGCAATCGCATGATCACTCCGATCTGAAAAATGGCAAAAAGCTTATGCCTTGCTCACAAATGCCTTACCGTCTCCAACCACCGTAATTGTAGCCGAGAGAAATGATATTAATGCAGCGATCACGACTTTCCTGCTGGAACGTCATCAGTCATTAGAAAAGTGATTATATGTAAAGAACCTACAAAAGTTACCAAATAACCCAGCAAGAGCAGGTAAGATGTTAAATTCTTCATATGCCGACAATTCGACAACACTTTCTCTGGTTTTACCCGTATTGATCGTGTGACCACATGGGTAAAGATGATAAAGGCATGACCCGGCGCACCAAGCTATTTTTACGAACTGCGATCATGGGTATCGCCGCACTGATGCTAGCTGCGGTCGTTCAAGTGAGCGCAGACCGGCAATCGGCCCTAGCAGGACTTGAGGCATACTTTGCTGTAATGTTTCCTGCGGCTACTCAATTCACAGAAAAAACAGGGAGTCCACCGCACATTCAAGCGTTCCGGATCACAAATGGCAGCGAGGAACTACTAGGCTTCGCGTTCTTAACCCTAGACATAGAACCACTTGAGCGTGGCTATGAAGGACCAATCGAAATGCTGGTTGGCCTAGATGTAAACGGTAAACTCACTGGAGTCGAGATGATCAAACATCGAGAACCCTACGGGTATTTTTCAATTGACCTGCCAGAATTCACAGAGCAGTTCCTAAACAAGAGTATCTTGGATCGTTTTCGTGTGGGCGAAGATATTGACGGCATCACGACCGCAACTATCACCGTCTCCAGTGCAACTCGCGCTATTCGTAAAAGTGCACGCCGCATTGCCTCGGCGTTTCTTGCAGAAACTAATGGTGACGCACATTAAATCCTATTGCTAGATCATGATTAACGCTTTAAAACAAATTTTCCTGGTTCTCGTAACTGTTATCGTGCTGTTCACCAGTCGGACTGTATCTGCAGAGTGTCCAACCTGGGACGAGCTTCATATGGATGACAGTCTTATCGAGTTAACCATTAGCGATCCCAGCATGGCCGGGCTGCGTATGTGGTTCGTTTATGTCAATCCACCGACGTTGGGACAATGCACGCTGGGACAGGAGCCCTACAACGAAGTTCGTGAAAGCCTGCTAAAAGATCCAAGCACGCAACATCTGTTCTGGGTCGGCCTAGAAGGTACACTGCTAGATCTGTTTCGCACAGAGCGCTTTTATATGATCCAAGGCGATCAACGGCTCGATGTAATGCGTCGCCTTGATCTCACTCTCCCAACCGGCTTGATTCAGAATGGGCCAGCATTAAGCGGAGAGGTGCTTCTGCTATTCAAAGGTGTGATTGACTTTGCAGAACCAGTGACGATTTTCTATGAAGGCGTCATGGGTTCGGTGCCGGGCGAGTACTGGTTCTCTGAAAAATACGTCGACTCGAAGCACTAAGACTGGACACCTGAGATCTTTGGTCACAGGTTTATAGGAATTCACGATTAGTGAACAGGGATTCTACCAAGACTGATCAAATTAGCGAGAAGTTGGTATGCGCCGGTAGTACCTGCAGGCAATTGGCGCCAAAGCCCTAGGCCAACGTACATCCAACGACCAGCGCCCAGTCGAGCTTCAACCAAGGCGCCGCGCTTAGGCCCATCATTAAACTTAAACGAGTCTTCGATCTGAACAAGGTCAACATACTCTGGATCACGATCGCCAAGAAAGTATAAGCCACGCTCCTGTATCCAACCGTTCCAAGTATTTTCAGTAATTTGATTAGGTGTCATGAACACTGAATGTTCTGGCACGAGAATCTCAACCGGTGCGTGTTCATCGGTCACACGATTACGACTGACTTCCGCTGGATATGGCCCATACTGCACTGCATTGAAGCCCAGCTTGTTGTATTGAACGATCACCGTGCCACCAGTCTTGACGTACTCGATCAAGCGATCATTATACGCAGTGAGATGACGATTTAATTCGTACGCTCGTACGCCAGTTATAATCACGTCGTAACTATGCAGGTCACCCCAAGCTAAGGTGTCCGCGTCAAGACGATCCAGTTTAGCGCCCAGTTGTTCAATCGCTACCGGCATCTGATCACCAGCACCCATCACGTAACCAACATTTAGGTCGGGAGCAACACGCACGTCGATTACCTTCAGTCTCGCCTCCGCAATTCCGACGAGATGCCTTCGCTGGATGTGAGGATACTCAACAACTTGAACATCTTCACCAAAGGTACCTTCGGCAGTCTGAACAGACGCTAGCATTTCGAACTCACCAGGCTTAACATCCGCCGCTGGCGTAATGACAAAACGCGCTATCCATTCTTCGTCCTGCCGCGTAAAAGTCACCTGGGCACTTGGTGGTGTTACTGTCCATCCAAGCGGCGCCTGGAGTGTGATTTTTCCTTCAATACCGCCAGTTCCGAGATTGGTAACGCTGACACGCATTTCTCGGTCACGTGGTTCTCCACGAAGTGGAACAATGACAATATCTGGCGAAATCTTAACCGCTAACTGAGGAACGACATGAAGTTCCATTCTTCGTTCACCGCTGAAGATGTTCTCCTCGTAGCGATGTTGAATGGGTAAGGTGACGCCAATTTGCTCACTGTCAAACTCAATGGAAAATGTCACGGAGAACGGTGATGGTTCGAACGCTGCACCGAACGGCACGTCTGACTTAAAAACATATCGAGCAGCGTCAGGGAGTCTTTCGAAATATGGTGTAGTGCTTACAGCATTGGCCGGTATTCTTAACTGCGAGTCGCAGGAATACACAGATTCACCATCTACGACGTCAGCTTGACAACCAATACCGCTATTATCAAAACCATTAAAGGTCACACCACGCACGTTAATGTCCGCATTCCCTCGATTTGCCACAAACGTCGAGACCTGAACAAGCTGACCGGCAGTCACCACGCCATCGTCGGCTAATGCTTCTAGTTTGATTTCGTGCGCTAAAAGCAATGCCCGCTCAAATTGAGCTTCTTTTTGCGCAAGCCTGAAATCAATTTCATACTGTGCTTCATCAGACAAATTCATCAGGCTGAGCTGATCACGCAATTTCCTCACGGCCGAAAGACCTGAACGAATTGGTTGACGTGTGGCTTCGAGACCTTCGCTCTCAAACACCTGCAACGCATTCGCTGCATGCGTTTCAATACTCGTTAGCTGAATTGTTAATTCGGATGGCGGGCTAAATCCAGCATGCTGTCGAAGTTGAAGAATCGTGGTGCCGATTCCACTGAAAAAATCGTCCGAGACTGTTTGATGGTCGACGGTCGATTCGGTTAGGCGATAGTAGGCCTTGTTGCTTTGTCCTGGAACCCCTAACAATTGGGGCATCCCTTGGCACTTATGCATGCTACGCGCTTCGCTACCAATTTGGGCATAGGTGCGACCTAATAGTGAATCGTACCCGCCGGTATCTACAGCGACAATATCGTCACCTTGCGGCGGCCCTAGTCTCGCTTGAAATGGCGAACTGACACGGAAATAGAACTTGCGTGCCTGCCAAGGACGAAGTCCTTCTTGTAGCTGATCAGAAAAACGGGTTGCGTCTGCGGCCGCTCGAAACGCTTCTCGTGCAAGCAGCGCAGAGGCTTGGTGGTGCTGCCCACCGCCAGCACCTGTGGGTCGCATGCCCACGATGACATCGGGCCGAAGCACACGAATCATACGAACGAAATCACCAAGAATTTCTTCCTGGCCCCATTTCTCGAAAGTTTCCTCGATGCTAAACGAATACCCAAAGTCGACTGCGCGGGTAAAATATTGCTCAGCTCCGTCGAATCGATGAGCCGCTAAAAGTTCTTCGGTGCGCAGCACCGCCAACGCGTCAAAGAGTTCCGCGCCGATTTCGTTCTGACCGCCGTCACCTCTGGTAGCTGAAACCAAAGCGGCGCGAACGCCCTGACCGTGGCTTAACATCGCGAGAATCGCATTGTTCTCATCGTCAGGATGCGCGGTCATCATCATAAACGAGGCGACCGTGTTGAGTTTTCGCAACATTAAACCTAGCCCAACTTGGCCATCAAGCTCAGCAACCGGTTGCGCACGCATTTGCCCATGCACTGCTGGAGTAATCCAGACAGGTGCACACACGATTAACATGAAGATAATGGCTCTTTTGGGCATAGCAACAGTTAGCTTAGTCTCAAAGAAATTTTATAACAGCTATTTCTATATCTCTACATAGAGAACCCGAATAAATCGTCGCCCTTGACAGGCTTGTCCAAGCGGTGCTGCAATTCTTGATCATTGTTCAAAAATTGTAATCCGTTGCATCACATCACCTTCGATGATCTGATCGATAACATCCATTCCACTGGTCACAGTCGCAAACACCGTGTAGTTGTGATCTAGGCGTGGATTATCCACTAGGTTAATAAAGATTTGCGCATCACCAGTGTCTCGTCCACGCGTCGAGATACCAACTGCTCCACGTACATGTGGACGTAAGCCTACTTCGTCGCGGAGGTACCTGTCGTCACCTGCAAATTCATTAGCGCCTGGACTACCACCTTGAATTACAAAATTCGGAACGACGCGATGAAACATGAGACCGTCGTAGTATCCCTCCCGGCTTAGTCGTGCAAATCTTGCCACAGTGGCCGGGGCTTCCCTCGGGTGCATGGTTAAGTGAAACACCCCGCCATTACTCATCTCGATCCGTGCGTGCTGGATACGATAAGTTGGCTCAAGTAACGGTGTGTCACTCGTTCTCATCGGCACGGATGCTGGTTCGTGAAGCTGACCTGTCCATTTGGTTAACACCTCAGCCGCTAAATTTGAGACCTGTGTATCAAAATCCTCAAGATAGGGTCGTAACACACCAGCATTTCTTCGTGAGCCGAGCTCGTGCAAGCGCTCCAGAATCGCTACACGAGGATCACGCGATGTGTCTGAATTTTCGGCAGTCAACCTGGCAAGCGTAGTAATCAGTGTCTGAGTGACACGTCTGTCCGGACTACCTTCCAACGCTCGCGCTGCAGTAAGAATCAGTTGATAGTTCGAACTCTCAAGAGCTTCGAGATACACCTCATCTGCCGTATATCCTTCAAGCTGTGCTAAACCCCTAACCGCTAAGGTACGTACATTAGGATGACTATCGTTGGCTAGCACTAGCAGCCAGTCGCTTGCAGCCAATATTGCAGCAGCACGAGCTGCATAACTCCGCACCTGCCAAATCTGATGTTTGGCAAACTGAGGCAATAGATTCTGAGCCCGGTCCGGCGCAACCGACACCAGCGAAACCAGCGCATGCGCAGGACGGTGCCAACTGAAAAAAGTCTGGTTGCTAGTTAACTCACCAGCAATACTTGCGAGGATAAGATCGACTGACGGAGTAGATGGACATTCATTCCCTAGAAGATCGAGAGCCAGCAATGAAAGATGCATGTTGCCATCGTCCGTATTCAGGATATCGATTATTGGCTGACAATCGTTGGTTTGTAACCCGTCCCCGTAAGCTCGGAGAGCTTCGTAGCGAACCATTGCCACTGAGTCATTTAACGCCGCCATAACAAGTGCAGCACGATCATTAAGCGCGTCAGCCGCACCTAGCGCAGTTGCTGCCAAGCGCCGTACTTGTGGATCAATGTCTGATAGAGCGCTTTCGACTATCGTCCTATCCACTGTCCCGTTGATCGCTAACGTCGACATGGCTAGTCGACGTATACGAGCCAAAGTATCTTGGTCTTGAGCATTCTCCACCACCGGCATCGGACCAATTACGATGCTACGCAGTCCTTCGACAGTTTCGCTCATCAAAGAATGGCGTCCGACGTTTTGACGCGTCAGCGATTCAAGTCCGTCGACAACCCCTAACAAGGTATGCAAACTTTCTACGTCTCGCATGTCGAGAAGTGCAGAAAGGGGTTGCTCAGCTGCTGCGATGGATTGAGTGTTTCGAAAGGAGAGACGGCCTAGAGTTTGGGCAAGAACTGCACGCACCTTTGAATCGGTCTCTTTATATAGTCGGGAGGTTAATGCGGCATGCACCGTTGCAATAACCGATAACTCTGCACGCTCACCTCCAGCCGGTTCACTTATTGATTCAACGCTCTGGCCCAGTGCGTTGGCGACTTCTGCACGAATTTCTGCAGATTCATCTGTAATTGAATTAATAAGCAAATTTACGGCATCTGCCCGTTCAAGTCTGCCAAATGCCCGAATCGCTATTAGTCGCAACTCGTCGTCAGCGCTTTCCAGGCCAGCCCGTAATGTTGCGAATGCCTGTGGATCTACGGCCCGAGAATCTTCAGCTTCAAAAAGAAATTGCCTAAAGATTGTATTGGCGTCCACCGCGTTCTTAATCGACTGTGCTGAAACACTTGAAGGTGTTCCAAAAACTAAAAACATAATCGATAAGACAAGTAAAGCAGGAGCGCCTTGACGATTCATAGAATTGATATCCAGCTCACAAGTCGAGAGGCTCGACCATCTTACCTAAAAAACTAAATCAGCTTTCATCACAATTCGCATGTCCAGAATATTCGAGCATTTGCTTAGTCAAATCTTGGGGATACGAAATGAGAACGTCGGTAATCTTCCCTTCGCTATTAGCCATGGCCTCAAGACGAGGCTGCACGAAACCCGTATAAGACGGCAAATTAAGAGCATCGACACGAGTGACAACCTCATCACGTAGCACGGGATCGAAGTGAATACCGTGCTGATTAAAAAGTTGCACAGCCGCCTCGTAATCCCCCTCTGACTTTATCCTCTGCACTTCCGCGAGTAATTGCCCAATTCCGTTACGAAATGCCTGCCAATCACTCATAAGGTAAAAAGTTTTACCATCGCGCTGGCGTGATTCAACAGCAGTGGTATTCTCCATTAGCCAATGAACGATCATCTGACGATTTCGCATGTGGTCTTCTTCCAGTTGTGTCCCTTCGCGAACTCGTCGCAACTGTACCAGTGCATTCCTAACGTATCCTTCATACTCTGTCAGCACAATGTCATTGTGATCATCAACAGTGACCAGGCCTAAATCAACGAGCTTGGGATCTGCCACAAAATAGAGCGCGACTAAATCTGCTCTACTTTCTTCAAGTGCCGAGTAATGCTCCTTTAGGAATGCTTGAGGTTGACCATTAAGATGGTCTGCAATTTTGCCTGACCCATGACCAATCACTTCGTGCATATTCGTAGTCAGTTCACCTACGAAACTACCCCATCGTTCAGCGCGTGAAATTTCCTCCGTAGTCCATGCGAACTCTGTCCGCAACTCTTTAGGCATTGATCGATCGTGGGCTTCGATTACATTTGATAACAATACAGATTTACTACCATGCTTTTCTCGGATAATCTGATCGTTAGGAAGGTTGATACCAATAGGTGTGATTGGCCCTGAATCACCAGATTCGATAACCACGTCGATGGCATTAGCGGTAATGCCTTGTACGCCTAGCTTGCAATACTTCGCATCCCAAGGCATGTGGTCCTCAAACCACTGCGCAGCTGCAGCGAGGGTACGAATTTCAGAAGTTTTATCCTCATTGATATAAAAGACGAGCGCCTCCCACGCACCTTTAGCACCTCGAGCATCCATATACACTTCGACAAATCCATTAATCGTATCGACGGACGAAGCATCATCTTGGACCCATGCGATGTCGTAGGCCTCGCGGTCGAGCGAAGTTCCGGTCCGATAAAAAGTTATGAGAGCAGTTAATGCTTGGGCCATTTCGTCGGTCGCGAATGGAATCGCCGCCTCAAGGTGACGTACTATATTAGTAATCTCCTTCCCGTACTTGCCATCAATCCGATACACCTCCTCTACTAGTCGACCACTACACTTGGTTAATCTCGAATTAAGTGGATAGTGCTCAGTAAAATCTTGCACGTCAGAGGCTTTGACGTCGACATATAGGTTATTCGCACTGGAAGACAGAATGTCTTCACCCTTACCAGGCGTTTTATTGGTCACAACTGGATCAACTGAAGCGTCAAAGAACAGCGACTCAAGACGAGCAAGCATATCCTTAAGTGTTTCCCCTTCACGCCTCGGAAAATTGGCGCCAGCTTTGCCTGCAGCTACAACAGCTGTTGAGAATTCTTCCGGTGTGCAATTTAAAACAAATTTTCGTGCCGTTAAATTGTTATAAGGGCCACTATTAATCCAGAAGAGTTTTGTATAACGCCGGATTTCCTCCAAGGTAAACACCTTTACACTGTCGGCGTGTATTAGAATTTGCTCAAGCACCTCACGCATTTCCAAATTGTGAACATATCGTTGGTCATAATAAATGTCACGCCCGGCTAATGCCGCGCAGTACAGATGGTAGATAAGCGTCTTCTCTCGAAGAGACAAAGTGGTAAAACCATCAGCGTACAGTTGAACCACAGCCGCTTCGCCCACTTGCTCTAGCAAGTACGGTCGATTCACCTTATGGTTTTTTGAGGTTGCATTAGCAACCAATGCGTTTTTAGTCACCAACTAAGACGTGTCCAACTATTAACCGGAACATGCTCAACTACTACCATGGTTCACGTTTTTCGATGACACTGATATCCGTGCTTACATCGAATTTCCTAAAGTTCGAATAGACCGCTGTGGCTTCAATGCGTGTTGCACTCGCATCTTTTGGGTTCTCGTACAGTTCATCCATCACTGCTGGCACCAAAGTCCCAATATCTTCATTGTGCCAATAGTTCACTTTGATCGTAGTCCGCACATCACTCATAGCATCACCTAGCACCAGATGAGTGCGAAGCGCTTTGCCGTTCTGAATATCGAGCCAAAGAGTGCCGTGTGCAAATAAGTCGCCGGATTGTGTTTGCACAACGGTGGGTTGCACTCGTTCATGGTACCGTATCGCCCAAGTTTGACGGTTATCGACCGATAATTCACCAATCTTTTCGAACGCGAAGCGATGTTGATTTAGCGGGTGCAAGAAACTTAAAGCTATCGTCGGTAGATTAACCGTCCGCTTAACTTGCCCAATATTGTAGCGTGCACTCTCTTGTGAAATTTCAAGAGCCTGATCAACTGCAAGCCTCACTTCGTCCAAAAAGAGTGCCTGCAACCGGAGATCTCGGTCACGAACCGGCCTGCCGTTAACCTCAAATACGTCTCGGAAACCCAACCAAGAATCAGCCCCGGGCAGTAAAATGAGAAGTATGTCCGAACGCAGTTGACGTTCTCCTGCAATCGATCCGTCAGCGCGAATAATCCGCTGTGTATAATTTTCCTCAGCAACCGCATTTGAGAATCTCTGCTCGTAGTCAATAACCGACTCATTCGCACGAAACAATAACTCACTAAGGGTCAACTCCTGTGTGCTGACCCCTGCAACCGCACAGATTAAAAACATGAGCACTGACGTCCAGATCATGATGTTCCGCAGTTTCAGAATGCTGACCAACAGAAATCACACCGAATCACAAGGTCAGTATTAATTTAACATTTCTAGTAGTGGTCGTAGAAAATCAGGCGAACAATGCAACCTGTCCACCAGTGTGCCAAAACAACACTGTCTGAGATTCAGAAAATCTTTCCTTTCGTACATATTCGATCAAACCGGCCATGGCCTTCGCAGTGTACGTCGGACCGAGCAATAGCGCTTCGCAACGTGCTAGCAAGGCAATAGCTTCCTTTGAAGCTGTGGTGGGTATACCGTAACCATTTCCAACAAACCGATCATCTACAGTTACTTCACAGTGGTTCAAGACTGAGCCATTAGTCATGTTTAGCTTAACCTCAATTTTTGATACTAGATTTGTAACCGTGGAGATCACATTACTGGACGATTCTCCAGCGCTAACACCAAGCACCTGAGTGTGTGGCGCGAATAAGTGGCAACCGGCAACAAGTCCTGCCTGTGTACCACCAGATGATGTGGCGTGAACAATCACATCCGGAACTGGTATTTGCGCTACCATTTCTCGTACGGCTCTCACAAACCCAATTGCGCCAAGCGGTGTCGAGGCACCAACTGGAATAACATAAGGATGTCGTCCCTTTTCACGCAATCGTTCCGCAGCAGCCAACATGGCGGGCATGCGAGCCTCACGAGTTGGAACATATTCAACAGTAGCGCCGTATAACTTGTCGAGGAGTGCATTAGCTGTCACTTTTGATGGCCGCTCACCATTAACGACTAACAAACAGGATAGTCCGTAACGAGCAGCGGTCGCTGCGGTCACTCGTGCATGATTCGACTGCACAGCACCTGCTGTAATTAAGGTGTCTGCACCGTTCGTGATAGCTTGTTTGGCTTCCAACTCCATCTTTCGGACTTTATTCCCACCAAAGCCAAAAGTGATAGCGTCGTCTCGTTTCACGAATAGACGTGGTCCTCCACCGAGATGGTCACGTAGACCACGCAACTCTTCAATCGGTGTTGGATAGTAACCAAGTTTCAGTGCAGGAATACTATCTAGAGTGTTTATTGGATCCGTGTTGACAGCCTGCTTCATAGTCAGTCACAGCCTCACTTCGAACACCGCATCAAGATTACAAACATGTTAACTAATGGGTCGAGTATACTTCGCGCATGAGTCAAGGTTGACTCATGCGCGGATATGAACGTTAAGACCATCATGACACAAAGTGGTTTACTAAAGAGTCTGCATGGGTAGTTACCTCGATTCGATTCCATTTTCAGGGATCATGCGCATACGCGACATGATGTTCGGTATTGATAAACCGTTTCGTCTCGACCAAGGTGACGTCGGTTTCGATGCTCCCGATGCCGTCAAAGCCGGTATGACGAAGGCAATCACCGCGAACCAAACGCATTACGTGCAAACGGTTGGTATTCCTCGTCTACGCGAGTTGATTCTTAAAAAGCTTCATGGCAAGAATGACACTCCGGTCGAGTCAGTTGATGACATCATCGTAACCAATGGCGGTATGCATGCCCTGTACATCGCATTTATGGGTTTACTGGAACCTGATGATGAAGTGATCTGTACAGATCCGATGTGGCCATCCACGCGCGGTAGTATTTTATCTGCTCGTGGTGTTCCGATCAGTTGCCCATTGTACGAGTCGAATCGATGGCGACCTGATTTGGTTGAACTTGAATCAAAGATCACATCGCGGACCCGGGTTATTCTTATAAATTCTCCGCAGAACCCAACAGGAGGCGTATTAACCCGGTCCGATCTAGAACACATAGCGAACCTTGCAAAAGAACGGGACCTCTGGATCGTTTCAGACGAAGCTTATGAGGATATCCTGTTCGATGGGGAACAACACATCAGCATCGCATCGTTACCAGAGATGTATGAACGAACAATTCCGATTTACACATTCAGTAAATCGTATGCAATGACTGGACTGCGCCTTGGATATCTCTCGATTAAGGATCCCGCTGTCCGTGACCGAGTCAAGAAAGTGCTCTACTACAGTTGCAGCAATGTTTGCAGTGTGGTGCAGTTTGCCGGTGTGGGCGGGCTGGAAAACGCGCAAGCACGAATTGAAGAATTTCGCATAGAACTACAGGCACGCCGTGATCTTTTCTATAACGGTATTCGTAACCTCGGAGGTGCAGTACTTAGCGGTGAACCACCAACTGGTGCTTTTTATGCCTTTCTTCGCATTAATCCAACCTGGAAACCAGAGTCTCGCCTGTCAAAAGCAGACTCGCAGTCTTGGGCATTCGTTGAACATCTTATCCAACAGGCTAGAATCGGTTGCGTCCCGGGGGTTGACTTCGGCCCTCATGGTGAAGGCTACGTGCGGTTCTGTTTTGCGCGCAACAGAGCCGAATTGACAGGAGCACTTGATTCGATGCGGCGCTTGTTCAGTGCAACTCACTAAATCAACACTAGAGGAGATGCCGACCGCCATCCACACGCACCGTCTCACCCGTTATAAAGTCAGTCTCGATAAGCGCTAGCACTGCCTTAACGATTTCTTCGTCCCCGCCCCAACGACCTGCAGGGGTTGCCTTTTCCACTGCCCGCCGCTCCGCATCAGGAAGACCTTCCGGAGGTCGAATTGGTCCGGGAGCAATCGCATTCACAAGAATTCCTGAGTCCGCCAACTCAAGTGCTAATGCTTCAGTGAGGCCGATGACGCCAACTTTCGCAACATAGTAAGGAATGTAGCCAGGATAAGTTGGGCGGCCACTCTTCGCAGTCCAGTCTGATACATTAATGATGCGACCACCCCCAACTGCGCTCATGTGTGGCGTAGCCGCACGGGCACAAAGAAATGCAGCTTTTAAATCCACAGCTAGCCCCAAGTCCCAATCCTGCCCGGTTAAGTCGTCATAAGAAGTACGCTTGTAGACCGAAGCCATATTCACAAGTACATCCAAGCGACCCAGATTTTGCACAGTCGCAGCCACAAGTGAATTGCAATCCTCCTCAACCGTTAAATCAGCATGCGACACAAAGGCTCGACGGCCAAATTTGCGAATTGCGTTAGCCGTCTCCTCGACAGCTTCTTGAGACTGATGGTAGGACAGTGCCACATCGGCTCCAGCGGCCGCGACTGCGGTGGCTACAACGCCACCGATTCGACGACTTCCAGTTACGAGCACCACACTATCTTTCAACTGCATAACTAATGTAAAAATAAAGATTGCTAGTTTTAGTGGCCAAGGAATAGCGTAATCAATTTTTTGGTTGCGGTTGGGAGATTCTACGAGACCTAGTTACACCAGTTCTAGCGCGATATCCGTCAATCGATACTGCCCCTGGACCATTTAGTAATAGGCAAACCAGTCCCCCAAGCAAAACCATGGCAAATTCGTAACCATGCCCCACACCAGGCTCAAGACTTAAATTGAGAAAAAACCCATGGGGCAGATGAATCTTCCAAATAGCAACACCCATGTTGATGGCAAGCAAGATGGCCGCAAAACGCGTCCACACCCCGAGAATAATAGCCGCACCTCCAAAAAGTTCGATTACTCCGACGATCAGGACCAAGAGGAGTGCCGGTTGCAAACCGGATGCTTCAAACATGGCCGCAGTCTCTGCCGGACTGCCGCCAAAAACTGGGAGGAGTTTCGGTAATCCATGAGCCAAAAAAACTACGCCAAGGACGAGCCGAAGGATCGTAATACCCCCGCCATGCATCAGGAGTGCTCCACCAGCTTATCTATGTTCTCCATATTCAAACACCGTTCCCAGTAGGATTCACTCGTTGCATTAGTTGATTCTAGAATTCTAGCTAATTGCACTTCGCTAATACTGTACTGCCCGCGAGTTAATCTTATGTCCAACCCGCACTACGTTGTCCTCCATCTCGTCGCTGTTCACGAATTACTTCATCCATGCGTTTAAACAGGTCCCGCAACTCCGCAGGAAATTCAATGGCTTTAAAAGTTCCCCGATTGACGCAAGCCACCTGGTAACCACCAGCGGCAACGAGTCGACGGGTGACAGATTCCCGTATTTCAAATCCGTAATTGATACGTCGTGCGGTGATGGATTCCACAGCGATACCGATTTCCAGTACATCCTCGGCACGAGCAGGTGATCGAAATCGACACGAGGTATCGACTCTTGGCATGAGCAGATCGAAATCCTCAATCAGTTCCATGCGAGTCCGGCCAAGACTTCGGAACAACTCATCTTCGGCTTGCTCAAAAAATTTAAAAAAATTACCGAACCAGACGACTCCCGCAGCGTCGGTGTCAGCCCAATGCACACGAACGTTCATTCGATAGAAGGAATTACCCACAATTCATTACCCTATTCAGAAAATTCCAGACACCCATCACACTATTAACTGGATGGTTACACACTACTTCACCCTTAACTACTGCGCAGCCCTGAACCAACAAAAAGTTACACTTTTTCTCGAAGGCCTAGCATTGAGACCTTAGCTAGCTGGCACCAGCGCAATGACTCGAACGGGGCTACCGGAGCCCCTTTCAATCTTGAGCGGTGTGGCAATTACAACTGCGCCGGTCGTGGGCAGCAGATTGACGTTTGTTAGTTGGGTCAAACCATACTTGCCAGCGCCATGCATCGTAAAATGGTTTGGAAACGGCGGATCTGAGGTCGCACCAACCGCGGCATCCGTGCCGACTGCTTCAGTGCCAACACCAAGGATGTCACGCTCAGTCGCAAGGAAAGTTGCAGACTCTAATCCAAAACCTGGATAGTGTGGTACTCCACTTGAATCAGCGTTGAAGTATGCTGCGGCATCCTGTCCCCGAGAGGCCCAGCCTGTGTACAGGATGACCCATGCATTAGACGGGATTTGTCCGTGTTCGGCCTCCCAATTCTCAATAGTTTCCTTCGTGGCAACGAAGTCTGAGTTTGCTTCGACCTCAGCAGTCACGTCAATGACAACCGCAGGTCCGATGAATTCGCTAGCTTCTAGATCATCGACACACGGTAAATCACGACCAGAAATCCAATGACACGGGGCATCGAAATGTGTCCCCACATGCTCCCCAACCTCAACCCAGTTCCAGTACCATGCCGGTCCATCATCGTCAAAGTTGGAAATCAAATGCGACGTGAACCCTGGCGTATTAGCCAATGGTGGCGGCAGTTGAATGATAGGCGTCTCTGCATTGAGTGGTTGAGTCAGATCAACCACTGTTACCTTACCCGAGCTTAGACCATCGATAAGAGTCGCGATGGGCTCTGGCCCTGGAACAGCTTCCGGTATTTGAGCAGGAGTACAAGCCACGAATAGCCCAGTAAAAACAACCATCGTAATAAAACCAAGCACCTTGCGCATGACAGCGCTCCTTTCAAGTAGAAACAGGCTAATCATACTCGAAGCTAGAAATTCACGTGCGCGCCTTTTTAAAATTCTGCAACTACTTTCATACTCGTCTTGAGGAACTGCTGCCCCCTAAACTAGCCTCTTTAAGGCACCTTCTTCCGTGTTCTGTGCCGATCTCCTGTATCCTTATAAATGATGCGCCTGTTAGGTCTACCGTGGCCAAGCTTTTTCGTCTTGATCGTGATCCCGCTCGTCGTGATCGCCTACCAGTACTACATCTGTTGGCAGATCAAAAAGAACCGTCGCGAATAATTCTTGGTCGATCTTATGACCGCCTCAACTTTAGGACTTTTGATCTTTGGTGCTTACCTCGTTGTCGTAATTGCGATTGGTGTCGCCTCTGGCCGGCAGCAACGGAGCGAAGCTGACCTCTGGGTCGCCGGCCGACGGTTTGGAACTCTTGTGATGACACTGGGCATAATGGCCGCGGTTATGCATGGGGGCGCAATACTGAGTGGCGTTGCTTTCGCAGGAAGTTTCGGAGGAGTAGCGATTCTTCCACTGATGAGTTTTGCGTTTGGCTTTCTTTTTATTCTCGTTTTCTTCGCGCGGAAGCTGAGACAAATTAACGTCTTTACCTTGCCTGATTTTATGGGCGACCGTTTCGATAGTCACACTCTTCGTGCATTTAGCGCATTCGTGGTTGCAACTTCGAGCATCGTGTACCTGATTGCACAAATCCGAGGAATCGGACTGATCTTAGAGCAATTACTCAACATCCCATTCGTGCTAGCAATGGTTCTTGGAACCGGACTTTTCATATTCTATGTAGCCCTTGGAGGCATGCTCGCTATTATTTGGACCAACGTTTTTCAATTCATTTTAATGTGGATCGGCCTCATCATCTTAATGCCAGCCGTTTACAATGCTGTCGGGGGTTTAACGAGCGTAATGCATCAGGTAGAGGCTGTGGCACCTGGCTGGACCTCGCTTACCGGCACTACTTGGAATTGGGGCTATTTACTATCGTGGTGGCTTGTTTGGTTTGTCGCGTACTCAACGCGCCTTGAATTACTAACTAAGGTATTCGTAGCACGTGACGAGAAAGTCGCCCGTTACGCGCTTCCTACCTCTTGCCTGCTGATTTGTATTTTTCTACTGTACGGCAACCTTTATCTCGGTGCTGCAGCACGCATCCTAGTTTGGGACGGAATCCAAACGCCTGACCAAGCATTTCCCGCGTTATCAGCTGCCGTACTCGGGTCATTCGCATCAGCCATCACGTTGACTGGCATCGCGAGCGCAGCAATGTCAACAACCGATTCACTCCTGTTGTTGTCAGGAGCCGCAGTCTCACACGATTTCTTACGGAAGTCGTATCATGAACCGAGAGGTATTGCTAAAAACGAAAGCTACTACTTACGAGTGTCACGGTTGACGATCATCGGTATAGGAATCATTGCACTACTGTTAGCCCTAGAAACACCCGCGTTGATTCTTGCGATTGTTTCGTACGCAGTCGCCATGGTTGGAGCCACGTTCTTTTTTCCCTTATTGTTCGGTTTAACCTCGTCTCGAACAACTCCTATAGCAGCCACGGCGTCAGCTATTGGTGGTTTTTTAATTACAGCGATTTGGGTTGGGCTCACACTAGGCGGAGTGCCTTGGGCAGTTGCCGTTCATCCAATTGTGCCGGGAATGGCGCTCAGTCTTCTTTTGATCGTCGGGTTGACGCCATTCACGGCCGCAACACCTAAACTCGTGCTCCATCGTTTTTTTACGGAAATATAAATTTTACTCCTGCATCGCCATATGCAGAATGACTCAGGCCATTCCATAATCCAGATTAATTTGTGAGGACCCGAGACAGCGCCTGCTTCCAACCTGCAAGCATTTGCTCTCGTTCAGCGCTACCCAACATCGGTTCAAATAAGCGATCACGACGTCTCACTGACTGAATTTCCTCCGGACTGCTCCAAAAACCTGTGGAAAGCCCAGCGAGAAAGGCGACCCCTGAAGCCGTGGTTTCCAAAATCGTCGGACGATCAACTGGCACGCCAAGTAAGTCAGCTTGAAACTGCATCAGAAACCCATTTGCTGCTGCGCCGCCATCGACCCGCAGTTCACGAATGCCGGCACCGCAGGCGATCATGGCATCGATCACATCACAAGTCTGGTACGCCAAGCTTTCAAGAGTTGCTCGGACGATGTGGGCTCGACCAGCACCACGTGTCAGACCAAGAATTGCACCACGTGCATCCATGTCCCAATGAGGAGCTCCAAGTCCGGTAAATGCTGGCACAACTTGGACGCCAAGTGTATCCGGCACGCTTCGAGCAATTGATTCGGTGTCAGAAGCCTTCACGATCAAACCCAACTCGTCCCGCAACCATTGAATGGCGGCGCCCGCGATAAAAATCGATCCTTCGAGCGCGTAGGCCGGCTGGCCAGACCCATCGCAACAGATGGTCGTCAACAGACCGGGCTGGACCGGTGGTCGCTGTGCACCCATGTTCATCACCACGAAACTGCCGGTGCCATAAGTGTTCTTTGCCATCCCTGGCGACCAACAACCTTGCCCATAGAGTGCAGCCTGTTGATCACCAGCAATGCCAGCAATTGGCACTCCGCCTGGTAACCGATCATGCTGACACGTCTCAGCAAATACACTACAACTTGCCTTGACCTCCGGTAACATGTCACGTGGTACATCAAGCAAATCAAGTAAATCTTGATCCCACTGCCGTTCGTGAATGTTGTACAGCAAGGTTCTCGATGCATTGGTTGGTTCGGTCGCTAGTACACCACCAGACAATTTCCAGAGAAGCCACGTGTCAATCGTTCCGAAAACGACTTTGCCATCCCGCGCCTTCGCCCGTGCGTCAGGATAACGGTCAAGAATCCACTTAATCTTCGTTCCTGAAAAATAGGCATCAATGACCAAGCCTGTTCGCTCACGAATCGTTTCCTCGTGACCGTCCTTCTTAAGTTGCTGACAAATATCAGCTGTCTGACGACTCTGCCAGACGATAGCGGGGTGTATGGGACGACCGGTGTCCCGGTCCCAGACTACTGTAGTTTCGCGTTGGTTCGCGATTCCGATCGCCTTTAGTTCACTCGGCTGAATGTGCGCTACTTCCAGCGCGTCAGTCATCACTTGCAAGCTGACCGAAAAAATCTCATCAGGATCGTGTTCTACCCAACCAGGTTGGGGATAAGACTGAGTGAATTCTGAGTAGGCGCGCCCAATAATTTTGCCTTCGCGTGAAAATACGAGGGCCGTACTACCAGTTGTACCTTGGTCGAGGGAAAGGACGGCTTCTGGCATGCGTCAGTGTAGGAAGTTTAAGAATCCGTCGGAAGGTAGGCCACAGCCGATTCCTCATCTTCGTCAGATTCTTCCAATTTCTCAATCGTGAAGCCTGTATAACCGTAAATGGCTGATACAACTGGACTAATCAGGTTAAAAAAACAGAATGGCAGATAAGTTAACGTTGCGACACCGAGCGCTTGCGACATAAAGGCCCCGCAGGTATTCCAGGGTACGAGTGGCGACGTCAGGGTCCCGGCATCCTCAAGCGTGCGTGACAGGTTTTTAGGATGGAGTTTACGTTTTCGGTACTCGGCGCGTAACATTCGTCCTGGTAGCACGATGGAAATGTATTGATCGGAGGCAACAATGTTCGTGCCGATGCACGTGGCGATGGTGGCTCCAATGAGACTGCCCGTACCGCGCACAAAGCTCAGAATCCCCAAAGCTATTCTTTGCAACATTCTGCTAGCTTCCATAGCACCGCCAAACATCATGGCGGCCATGATAAGCCAGATTGTCCAGAGCATACTGGACATACCCCCTCGACTCAGCAATTCATCGAGCATGGCATTTCCAGAATTCAGAACGAAGCCATCGAACATTGCAATCCACACGCCCTTTAACACCGCCACATTTCTTGGCAGATCGGTCTCACCAACGTAGGTGAGTACAGTAGCCTGCTGAAACACTGCGGCAAACAGACCGCCGACTAGTGCACCCAAGAGAATAGCTGGAAACGCCGGCATTCTTTTGATGACTAGTACGATAACGAGGACAGCTGGCAGTAATAGATGAATGCCAATAGAAAATTGCGCATCCAATGCACGCAGGACTATGTCGAGGTTGTCCGCTGGTTGAGGCTGCGCGCCCACGAATCCAGCAATGGTGAAGAAGCTGAGGGCAAGAATGAAACTCGGCGTCGTCGTCCACAGCATATGTCGGATATGTATAAACAAGTCGGCACCGGCCATCGCGGGAGCTAAATTCGTCGTATCCGAGAGGGGCGACAGTTTGTCGCCAAAGTATGCCCCTGAAATGATCGCACCAGCTGCCAATCCAAGATTCAGGTCCTGGGTAACAGCAATGCCCATCAAGCCAATGCCAATCGTGCTAGCGGTCGTCCAAGAACTACCGGTGGCAAGTGCCACCAATCCACAAATCACAGTTGCAGCAGCATAGAAGATGGTTGGTGACAGAATCTGAAGACCATAATAAATCATAGTCGGTACGATACCTGCCAAAATCCACGTTCCGATAAGTGATCCAACCGCCAGAAGAATCATCAGAGCACCCATGGCCAGCGAGATCCCGTGCACCATGCCTTGCTCCATCTCTTTCCATGTGTAGCCATTTCTGAGCCCAATGAGGATCGTTAAACCGGCAGCGAGAATTAGAGCGATCTGATTCGGACCTGAGGAGGAACTGTCTCCGAACAAATAAACAGACGATGCGAGCAAACCAACCAATAGTGCGACTGGTGTCAGCGCTTGACCGAGTGTAGGTTCGTTCTTAATTTGGTCTGTATCGTTACTCATATGACTTCCAGATTCGCTCTCAATGGAATACCAAAAAATGTTCAACGAATGAACGAATATTAACATGAGTAGCCATAGACGAAACGACTAGACATAAGAACTCAGCCAACCAAGAGTTAAATCACCTCTCTGCGAAACGCTTCAACTAGTGATCTATACTGATGTTGCGATTCTCTTAATCTCAAGTTGTTTGAAACCATCAATAAGGTGGGAAGGATGAACAAGTTAGATCGTCGTCGTTTTCTCACAAGTACCGCTGCCGGATTAGCCTCAGTCAGCACACTTAACAATAATTATTAAAGGTGCTTAAACGAGTCGCTTAACGGGCTCGGGAGAAGGAACGTGTCGACCGGAGGAAATAGTGTCCAAGTTTTCTAAAAAGCTCTTTCAGTGCTGGCATCCGGTTGCGTACAGTCATGAGGTTCCATCAGATGCGCCCTACGGATCGATACTGCTAGACGAAGCCCTCGTGATCTGGCGGACAGGCGATGGTGTCCCGCATACCATGCAGGATCTCTGCATTCACCGAGGCAGTGCACTTTCCAAGGGTCGTCTCAAAGATGACTGTGTGGTCTGCCCGTACCACGCATGGCACTATAACGCTGAAGGCACTTGCGTAAAGATCCCCCAGAAAGTCGATGCAACGCAGATTCCACTGAAGGCACGGGTCCGCTCCTATCGCACCTTGGAACGTTACGGGCTTATCTGGGTAGCACTCGAAGACCCAATGTTCTCACTGCCAGAATTACCGGAACTGGAAGATGTTAAATGGAAGGTCGTTCAGACTGGCCCCTTCGAATGGAATAGCGACTCCTCACGTCAGGTTGAAAATTTTACTGATTTTGGCCATTTTCCTTGGGTTCATCCAGGGCTTCTAGGTGACCCTGAGCGTCCACTCGTAGGCAAATACGATGTCGAGGTGCGTGGACATGTGCTGCACTACTCGGTAACTCGTCCAGAAGCACCAAATACGCAAGACTTTCCTGTGTTCGCCAATGAAAACGTTGCCGAACCCGAGCGGCAGAGCCGCTATGAACTGCACCTACCTTATACAATCGTATTGCGGCTGGGATGGGGCGAGGGCAAGAACATGGTCTATTTCTTTGTCTCTCAGCCGATCCAAGAAAAGCGATGCAAGGGGTACTGCATCGTTGCACGGAACTACAATTTCGATCAGCCTGACAGGACTTTGCAAGATTTCGAGAAGGTCGTCTTTGGCCAAGACCAACAGGTCGTCGAGTCACAACGACCTGAGCAGGTTCCGTTTGATTTGGCTGATGAACTACATCTGCCTTTTGATGCGGTCGCGATCAACTATCGTCGTACGATGCAAAAGCAGGGCCTAGCTTACTATCACTATTTACACGAGACAGAAGGCAAATAACACGGTACTCAAGAATCCAAGAACACAGGGTCTGTTCATCTAATCGTCCTTTCAAGCCCCCGCTTCCAACCAGCACGTGAATAATTATTGCGCATTTTGCAAGTCTCGCACGAGACGCAGATCGAAAAGACTGCCAGCTATAGCTTCCTCACGAGCCTCGAACCTAACAGTGATTTGGGTTTTTCCCTGAGTTACAGAGAGCGGAAGCGAGTAGGCGCGGTCGAGAAATTCACTTGGATGATACTCCAGTGTTTCAGTCGCTACATGTTCACCATCTATAAGTATATTGAAGCTGCGGAGCAAGCCACCACTACCGCGATAGGTGCACATCAGTGTCAACGGCACGGCGGGATCTGCCAGTAAATCGTAGCTGAACCAACCACCAGCCGCCGCTTGCCGTGACGGTAAACTCTCAAACTCGCCTTCAATCGTGGTTGCTGCACCCTTAAGACCGTGGGCGGCTTCACTGTTCATTTGACTGACATCGACCGAATCGACCGTCTGTTCTCCAATCTCCAGACGACGAGCATCCATTGCAGCGAGGTTAGCTTCATGCTCCGTCCACTCAACCTGGCTGTACCGCTTAAAATAGACTGTGTACCGAGCGTCAAACATTGTATAGAAAGGAGACAGGCGCAAGTCTCGCGGTCGACTACCGTTCACGATCTGGAAATGGAGCGGCTCCCCATCAATAGGTTCGATGCCATCCAGTATTGACTGGAGGTCGCCTACAAGCCCGACATCTTCAACCGGCGCGATGCGGCTCAGCCGCGGCGCGCTGCGTCCATAACGCGTCGCTTCGTCTAATCCGGTACGCCCAAGGTCACCGCCGAGCACGAGAGGCCCGTACAATAAAGCGACCGTATTGGGATCATCTGGCATCGTCTCAGTCCGTAAGCTCATCGGTAAATCAACTTCCACAATGTCGCCTGAGTTCCAGATCCGCTGTACTGACACATAGGAACCTGCAGTTGCCTCTATCAACTCCGGCTCACCATTAATCATCACTTCCATCCCATCCATTGCCCAACCGGGATATCGAATCTTGAGCGTTAACTCCAGTGGTTCCTCTGTTTCTAGTGTCAAACGTGTGGACTCTGTGTAAGGAAATGTTGTTTCCTGTGTGACAACCAATCCTTTGTCCATCCAAGTTAACTCCGAGGCAATGAATAAGTTCACGTAGAGCGACTGGTCATCAAAAAAATAGATAGTATCCGCATACTTCGCGTGGTTTTCTAGACCAGTTCCCACGCAGCACCAGAAGGACTCGTCTGGAGTCGCATAGGTCTTGAACGAACCAGGGCGGAGGGGACAGTAGTACATGACCATGCCAGTTTTTGGGTCCTGCGACCCTAGGATTTGGTTAAATAAACCCCGCTCGTAAAAATCCATAGTCTCTGCCGAGGGTGACCATCCAAATAGATGACGTGTTAACTTCAGCATGTTGTAGGTATTACACGTCTCGGCGCTGACAGTACCAAGTTGCTGTGAAAATGTGTCGACAGGAAAGAACCGTTCGTCATAGGTGTTACCACCAATGACGTACGATCTGTAGTTCGCCACGCGATCCCAAAAAAATGTGGCAATGTCACGATACCGTTGTTCCCCAGTCAGTTCGTACTGACGAGCAGTGCCGATAATCTTTGGTATCTGAGTGTTGCCGTGCAATCCATTCAGGGCATCTTCTCCAACCGCAAGTGGATCAAGTACGGCGCGATGTTCAAACGCCCGCGCCAAATCAAGATAGTCGTTATTCCCTGTGACAGCATACAGATTCGCCAATAGGTCATTCATGCCGCCAAACTCGGTGTCGAGTGCGCGTTGCTGCTGCTCAAGACTTAGACGGTCGACACGACCTTTGACCCAGTCAGCCATTCGAGTAACCACCTCTAATGCTTGTGGGTTCTCAACGAGTTGATAGACGTCAAGCAGCCCAGCCATGATCTTGTGGATTGTGTAGTACGGTGCCCACACACGCTCACGCTGCTCCACTCGGTCAAATAACTCCTCGGGAAACGCAGACAGATACCCTGCATTAAATCCTTGCGTCTCTAATGCCTGTTGAATCTCAACCAAATGCTCGACCATTTCATTAGCGCGTTGCTTGAATCGCTCATCACCTGTACTGGCGAACATTAAGGCATTCGCTGTTAGATAATGGCCCATGGTGTGGCCACGTAACTCGACATCCGGCGCTTCCCATCCACCCAAGGGATCAACCGACGAGGGTAAACCGGCATTAATACGGAATGTATGTAATAGTCGCGCTTGATCGAGAGAGAGTAAATACTCTTGGCTTAACTCCATCGCACTGCGAAACTCACTAGTGAGCAAACGCACGTCCTGGAGCCGAAAAGGGCGAGCTGCTGGCGGCCTTGCATCGGACACAATCACTCCGCCGTCCGCCGGAAACTGATTCGAGGGATTGCATGCCGCCACGCTCAGCCACACTACTGTCCCAAGGAAATAAACCCATACACAACGAATATTCATCACAACTCTGAACTCCTCTCCGGTATTCGACGCGTTGACTTCTCGTATGATGGCATTATTCTATGCGAGGGTTTTTCGCTAGTGTCACCTTTTTCTCCAAGTCCGATACACTGGCATCTCAATTCGGTGATACAGAAGGAATTTAAGGGAGAGAAGCTTGCAAGCTATGGGGTACCGTGGCAATTGATTCTGGTCGGCGGTTTGCAATCGGTATCGACTACGGAACCAACAGTGTCCGGGCGTTGATTGTAGACGTCGCTAATGGTGCAGAGGTGGCAACCGCTGTTTTCCAATACCCTAGTGGTATAGCTGGGGTCTTGCAGGATCCAAAAGATCCGAACGTTGCACGGCAGAATCCAAATGACTACATCAAGGGGTTCGCTCGGTCAGTGAGCCAAGCCGTGAAAGCCGCAAGACGAAAGAAGGGTTTTCATTCCGACCGTGTTGTCGGCATTGGTATTGACTCGACTGGCTCGACCCCAATCCCAGTAGATCGTGATGGAATGCCGCTCGCCTTACAGGAAAGATTTGGTAAACACCTCGCAGCGCAGGCCTGGCTTTGGAAAGACCACACGGGACACTCTGAAGCGGCTGAAATTACCGAAAAAGCTGCAGGTCACCCAGATCAGTACTTGACCAAATGTGGAGGAACTTATTCAAGTGAATGGTACTGGTCGAAAATTCTTCATTGCAAACGGACCTCACCAAAGATTTTTAATGCAGCTTATGCCTGGGTCGAACTGGCAGATTTTGTTCCAGCTTTCATTACGGGACATACAAATCCCTCAACACTAAGTCGTGGCATCTGCGCGGCCGGTCATAAGGCAATGTACAGCGAAAGCTGGGGAGGACTGCCTAGTGAGTCCTTTTTAAAATCCTTGGATCCTGCACTAGTACCACTTCGACGACGCTACGCGCAACGAGCAGTACCATCGGACCATAAGGCGGGTGGCTTAAGTGCGAGCTTGGCCAACCAAGTCGGTTTACCAAAAGGGATTCCGGTGGCGGTCGGGGCCTTCGATGCCCATATGGGCGCGGTCGGCGCAGGCATCACCCCGGGGACACTCGTAAAGATTATTGGCACCAGCACCTGCGACATGATGGTCGCCCCGATGAATGAGGCGCTGCCCGACATCCCAGGCCTGTGCGGCATCGTACCAAACTCGATTGTTCCGGGAACATACGGCCTCGAAGCTGGCCAATCGGCGGTTGGGGATATCTTTAACTGGTTTACCAACTCACTGGCTCCCAACAAATACACAGTAAGGGGTGATGCACATATAAATCTGACCCGGGCCGCTACACGACTGAAGCCTGGTGAAAGTGGGCTTCTCGCGCTTGATTGGAACAACGGTAATCGCACTATCCTCGTTGACCCACTACTCAGTGGGTTACTACTCGGACAGACGTTGCAGACAACCGCACCGGAAGTCTATCGGGCACTCGTCGAAGCGACCGCATTCGGAGCACTCACGATTATTAATCGCGTCGAAGAATATGGTGTACGTGTGCGTGAGGTGATCAATTGTGGTGGCATTGCTGAAAAAAATCCGTTCATCATGCAGGTATATGCTGATGTCTGCAATCGTCCAATGAAAATTAGTCGCTCTGCACAAACTTGTGCGTTAGGTGCGGCTATTTTCGGCTCGGTCGTGGGGGGAGCTCATCGCACTGTTAAAAGTGCCCAGCGTCACATGACGGGAGTTAAGCAGACAACCTATCGGCCACGCCGAAGTGCGGTGAAAATCTACGCGGAACTGTACCAATTGTACAGATCTCTGCACGAGACCTTTGGTGTAACGGGACAAGCCATGCCGCTTGACGGCATCATGAAAGAGCTGATCAAGATTAGGAGTCGTGTACGACATTAATGGGTATGCCGATAATATTAAGGTGACGATATCTTATGCTCGACGAACTGAAGATTGAAGTCTGTCAGGCCAACCGCGATCTCGTATCGCTTGGTCTCGTAACGTTAACCTGGGGTAATGTCAGCGGCATCTGCCCAGAACGAAAAAATGTCGTGATTAAACCGAGTGGGGTGCCCTATGACACACTCCAACCAGAAAACATGGTCGTCGTCAGCCTAGATGGCGAGGTCGTGGAAGGAACGCTCCGCCCATCATCTGATACACCGACTCACATTGTTCTCTATCAAGCCTTTGACAGCATCGGAGGAATAACCCATACACATAGTCGACACGCCACTATGTTCGCGCAAGCTCGACAAGAGATTCCCTGTCTGGGAACAACCCATGCCGATCACTTTCAGGGACCGATACCAGTAACCCGTCAACTCAGCGAGGCAGAGGTGCGCCATGACTATGAGTCCAACACTGGTCACGTTATCCGAGAACGGTTCAAAGAATTAGATCCTTTGGAGATACCCGGTGTTCTCGTGGCCGGCCACGCGCCGTTCACATGGGGCCGTACCGTTCGTCAATCGGTTGAAAACGCACAGGCACTCAACGCATTAGCCGAGATGGCTTTAGGCACTTATGCCATCAGCGGTGGTTCAGTAATTGACCTAGAAAAATACATTCTCGAGAAACATTACCAACGAAAACATGGCAAGTCGGCGTACTATGGACAACGCTAGCCCCACTTAATCTGCCAGCACCCAATCATGAGAGACCTAGACTCCTACGAAGCATGGTTTATCACCGGTAGCCAGCACTTGTACGGCAAGGAGGTGCTCCGGAAGGTTGACGAACATGCTCAGCAAATTGCTCGAGAACTCAACTCGTCCAGTGAGATTCCTGTACGCATTGTCCATAAACCTGTGGTCGCAACATCGGACGCGATTCATGGTGTTTGCCAAGAGGCCAGTCGTGACGACAACTGTGTTGGCATCATTACTTGGATGCATACGTTCTCACCCGCGAAGATGTGGATCAGCGGTCTTCGCGTACTCCAGAAACCACTCGCGCATTTACATACCCAGTTCAACCGAGATATTCCATGGTCAACAATCGACATGGATTTTATGAATATGAACCAGTCCGCGCATGGCGGGCGTGAATTCGGACATATCTGCACTCGCATAGGCCTTCGTCGCAAAGTGATTGTCGGACATTGGCAGGATGCAGCGACCGTAACCGATCTCGCTGCATGGACACGTGCTGCGGTCGGTTGGCGCGACGCCCAAGGAGCTCACATTGCGAGGTTCGGAGACAACATGCGGGATGTTGCCGTTACCGAAGGTGACAAAGTTGAAGCGCAAATCCAATTCGGGTATACGGTGAACGGATTTGGGTTGGGTGATTTAGTGGCAGCAGTTGATGGCATCACGGACGAAGCAACCGAGCGACTAGTACAGGAATATGATGATTGTTATTCAGTAACGGTTGCACTCAGTCCCAGTGGTGAACGGAGAGAATCGCTTCGAGATGCTGCCCGCATCGAATTGGGGCTCCGTGCATTTCTCGAAGAGGGAAATTTTAAAGCTTTTACTGATACGTTTGAGAACTTGCACGGGTTGCGGCAGCTCCCTGGTATCGCGGTCCAGCGGTTAATGAATGATGGTTATGGATTCGCCGCTGAAGGTGATTGGAAAACTGCAGCCCTCGTACGGGCCATGAAAGTGATGGCAGAAGGTTTGAAGGGTGGCACTTCTTTTATGGAGGATTATACCTATCATCTGGACCCAATCAATCCGATGGTGCTGGGG
>Ga0315318_10000018_pt1 | contig 60669 bp, 53 predicted proteins | sample M1200m3416metaG_FD_203703 | JGI IMG/M metagenome (GOLD analysis project Ga0315318, IMG submission 203703) | Ammonia-oxidizing marine archaeal communities from Monterey Bay, California, United States - M1 200m 3416 | ecosystem: Environmental > Aquatic > Marine > Coastal | place: USA: California... | reverse complement strand
CGTGGGTGTACTGGAAGGACTCCAGTGTTGACGGCAACCAAGACACTGTCTGGATTGACGATGTCGACATGCCAGTGCCTACTGGAATCACCAACCTTGACCCAGATGACGATAACGATGGTACTCTTGACGGTGATGATTTGGATCCACTGGACCCATGTGTTGGCCTAGACACTGATGGTGACGGACTCGCCGACAGCCTCGGCACGACGATGCTCAATGGCTCTGCCTGCGATCCATCGGCTTACACGATCGATGACGATGACGACGCTGACACATGGTCTGACTCCGATGAGGCAGCTTGCGGAACTGACGCTCTAGACGCCAACTCTGTACCTGCTGACTTCGAAGGAGACCATATCTGCGACATCATGGATGCTGACGACGATAACGATGGATACGACGATGATGTCGATGCATTCCCACAGGACCCAAGCGAAGTCAACGACAACGACGGCGATGGTACTGGTGACAACGAGGACAGCGACGACGACAACGACGGAGTTAACGATGGCCAGGACGAGTTCCCGAACGACGCCACAGAGACCGAAGACTTCGACGGCGACGGAATCGGCAACAATGCTGACGCCGATGACGACGCTGACGGAGTGGATGATGTGGACGATGCCTTCCCGTATAACGCGGGTGAGTGGGACGATACCGATGCTGATGGCCTCGGTAACAACGTAGATCCAGACGACGACGGCGATGGAGTCGCCGACGTGGCTGATCCGTTCCCGCTTGACTCCTCAGAGTGGGCCGATGATGACGGCGACAATATCGGTAACAACGCCGATGATGACGACGATAACGACGGCTACGATGATGTGGACGACGCCTTCCCCGAGGATTCCAGTGAATGGGCCGACATGGACGGCGACGGTCAGGGCGACAACTCCGATGCGGATGACGACGGCGACGGTGTCAACGATGGTATCGACGTCTTCCCCGATGATTCCTCTGAATGGGTCGACAGTGATGGTGACGGAATAGGCGACAATAGCGACACCGATGATGATGGTGACGGTGCTGCAGATGCAGACGATGCCTTCCCGCTCAATGCGGCCGAGACCAGTGATCTCGATGGTGACGGATTAGGTGACAACGCCGATGGCGACGACGACAATGACGGCGACGCCGACGTAGACGACGCCTTCCCTACTGACTCAACTGAGTGGGACGACACTGACGGCGACGGAACCGGCGACAACGCTGATACCGATGACGACGGCGACGGGGTGACTGATTCACGTGAGGATGAGTGCGGTTCTGACAGCCTAGATGCTGAATCCACACCGTCCGACTACGACGGTGACGGCCTCTGCGATGCCATGGACGACGACAACACCGACGGCCCGGATTACACGCCAGATGAGGAGACCAACCTTGGATGGACGAACGCTGTACCGGGCTTCCCGTCGCTGTTCGCTGCAATCTCACTACTCGGTGCTGCCCTCTTGGGCCGCCGCAAGGACGACTGAGCAAGCTCAGTCGACATAACCCGGAGTCGGGGGCTACGGCCCTCGGCCCCGGCCACAGTCAGTTAGGCTAGGCCTTGCTCAGGGAATGCTGATAAGGCGGTGCTAGAGACCTGAGGGCGTTAGCATGCCAGGAACGAACAGAGTGGAGATTCGAACGTTGAAGGTAGGTCGCTACGTAGCGCTCGAAGAAAGCGCCTACAAAATCCTCAGCATGTCTAAATCGAAGCCAGGCAAGCACGGCTCTGCTAAGGCAAGGATCGAGCTCGAGGACATATTCACAGGCCAGAAGAGGAGTCACGTAGGCACTGTTACTGATTCAATTCATGTCCCAGTTATTGAGAAAGGTTCGGCCGTCATCACTCACATCCAAGGCTCCGAGGTACACGCCATGGACAACAAGACATACGCATCCCTGATACTACCACAGCCCTCTGAATTCACTGTCGAGCCGGGCAGTGAAATCCAGTGGATGGAGGCTATGGGTCGGTTCAGGATTACGCGTAATCACTGATGCCCCACTATCTACTCATTCGGCTCTAGTATGCGGAGAAGTATAAGCGACTAACTGCGACCCCTATGCAGGAGCGTAGCATGTCAGACGTCCAACGTTCTGCTTACAGGCAACCAGCCACACCATCTGGTCTCGAAGCTATCGAGAAAGGCACACTAACGTGGCTTGACGAAGACATGTACAACAATCTCAACACCGGCGTCCTCGAACAGTACCTAGAGGAGAAGAACCTGCAGGACTCATTCGAGATCAGCCACTGGGACACCAAGAAAGTACTCATCGGCATTGCCATAGGTGCTGTCTTCAGCGGTGTCACCGCCTACATCGGCCTCAAGATCGGCCTTGCTGTCTCCGCTGCATGGTACGTCGCCTACCTGCTTGGCATGGCTCTGAAATGGTCCCCCTCAGAGGTGAATATCTCAACCAGCGCCACAACCGGTGCCACAAACGCCTCAATCGGCTTCATTTTCACATTCCCCGCCATCTTCCTGTTAGCCTACTCTGACGACTACATCGTTGGTGACGGCCACCTGATATCTTCGGTCGACACATTCCAATTGGCCTTCATCGGTATCATCGCCTCGATGTTCGCCGGCTTCCTCGGGGTCATGTACTTCATCATCTTCAGACGCGTCTGGCTAGTTGAGGACCCGCTGCCGATGCCAGGGTTCGAAGCCACTCTGAAGATGCTCGACATCTCCTCTGACGTCAACAGCGGAGCTGCTGAAGCAGCCCGCGATTCGCTGAAGACAGTCGGATTATGGACAGTCCTCACGATGGGCTTCATGTTCCTCATCGACTATCCTCTGATGTGGGGGCGCAAGATCGCCGGGATACCAGGGAGTTTAGCTGACTGGTTGGCCATGGCGCTCTCCGGAGAGGACTGGGGTCTCGCCTCAATTTACACTGAGAGATGGTTGCATCAGCCCAGCAAGTTGGCCGACGGCCACGCTCAGTTCGGCGGCATCACTCCCTACGAGTCAGGTAACATATTCTCGTACACCTTCCTCGGAGTCGAGTTGAGTCCCACACTGCTCGCCATAGGGTGGTTCATGAAGTTCAGAGTAGCGTTCCTCGTGAATCTTGGTTCGATAGTAGCTTGGTTTTATTTGGTCCCCATGGTCGTTCTTCTGGACGCCCCTGTGTACGATCCCGCCTTAGGACAGTACGTCGAAATAACTCAGTATGGAGACATGTCCTCTCTTCCTGTATATCCGATAGTTCAGTGGAAGGCCTTCTTTACAGTTGTTAGGACCATCGCCATAGGGGCGATTCTAGGAGGCGGGATTTACGGGTTACTCAAGATGGCCCCTACCTTTGTCAACATCTTCGGTGACATCAGCAACGCCTTCAGTGGAGATAAGGGCGAAGAGTACGTCGAAGAGAGGGGTTGGTACGAGTGGCCACTGAGCCACATTCCAATCTTTATGGCAATAGCATTCTTCGCCATGATTGCAATTTTCGTAATCGGAGGATTCCCAGTCCTGCCCTCCGTCCTGTTTGCTATTGTTCTGCTAGCCACCACCTTCCTGTTAGGCGCCATCGCTGTTCGCGTGATGGGCGAGACTGGAATCGAACCCGTCTCGGGAACTTCGTTCATTGTGCTGCTTCTACTCCTTCTGGTTTTCCTCAATTTGCCAGTCGGTCTGAGCAAGGAGGAGTCGGTGCTGATGGCTCTGGTCGGTACCACAGTCTTCGGCTCCGCCATTTCGATGTCAGGAACGGTAGTGGGCGATTACAAGAATAGTCTATACATCGGCAATCGCCCTTATCACATCTCAAAGGGCAACATCTTGGGAGTAGTTCCCGGAGCTATTCTTGGAGCCGGTGTCGCCATATTCCTATCCAAGTTATTGGCTGACGGCAGCATCGACCTACTGGCTCCTCAAGCCAACGCCTTCGCAGCCTTCACAATAATCCTCGCCGAGGGACAGGGAGACTGGTACGCCTTGGGCCTGGGCTTCTTGCTCGGTGCATTCGCCGAGTGGGCCACCGGCATGGGCACGTCATTCGGGCTTGGGATGTACCTGCCCACTCCCGTCACCTTCCCTATGCTGATAGGAGGCGCTGCTCGGGACTGGTGGGAGAAGCGCAGGCTCCTGCCTAAGGTCGAGGAGATCCGTCTTTCCGAAGGCTCGGAGGCCTCGGAAAGGAGTCGTGCCTTGATGCTCTTGTTCACATTCATGATTGCTGCAGGAGCTCTTACCGGAGAGGCCTTCTTCGGAGTCGAGTCGGCCATATTGGCGGTGTCCGACGAGCTTGGGACTGAGCAGGAGTATCACCCCGACTCGTGGACTGAAGACACATATCTAGACGAGATGCTCGGTGTTGAGGATGATGACTTTGAACATGTTTTGGCTTACGCTATATCGCGCAATGTTGCAGATTTCGTGGACGAAAACCCCGAGGATGGTATTTCTGACAAAGAACCGCCTTGTGAGATATTACCAGATTCTGTGGTCTGTACGGAGACGATGAGCATTAAATCATGGTGGCCTCAAGCCAGATTCGCAGGATTCTTACTAGTCAATGTGGCATTGGCAGCCATAATCTTCGTTTTGTTCAGAGCGGCGGGAATTATCGGCGTCGAATCGGATTCTGAGGGCGATTCAGAGGTTATGGACGCTGAGATGGCGGATTAAGGATGTCAGAATCGTCGAGTTCCGCCACACCTCTGTTCGCTTGGGCACTGCTCGGTGTGGCGCTGTTGGCCGTTTCCAGCGCCGGTGTCGTGCTTCAGGCTATGAGCGAGGTACCACCTCTGCTTCGGGCGTCGTGGAGGATGCAAGGTACCGCCCTGATCCTTCTGCCAGGCTTCGTCTACCAGTTCAGGGCGATGGGAAGTGATGGAGTCAGCATGAGGGACTGGCAAATCATCTTGGCATCGAGCGTGTTTCTTGCCATCCACTTCGGCGCATGGGTCTGGTCGCTCGACCACACCAGTCTTGTCCACAGTCTGCTATTCGTCTCGATTCACCCCTTGGTCCTCGTGTTGCTCATGCCTGCGATAGGATTAGCAGTGCGCCGAGGCCACATTACCGGAGTGATGGTTGGAATCACCGGCGCTCTACTCTCGTTGGGTGATGTGGAGGCTGGAGGGGAAGTCACTGTCTTAGGCGATGCAGCCGCGTTCCTCGGCGCTGTCACTGTGGTAGGCTATCTGCTCGCCGGCAGGCATCTTAGGTCGGAGAGGAGGATGCCGATATTCGTATATGCCTTCCCGGTCACCTTTGCAGCAGGCATCTGGCTGGCTCTGGCCGCTATCTCACAAGAGGGTGCCAGCATGACCGATGTCGTACCTGAGATATCTCTGATAGGATGGACTGACGCATTGTGGCTGCCATGGATCGCATATCTTTCCTTGGGACCAGGATTGTGTGGTCATACGGGGATAAACACTGTACTGCGCTGGATTACTCCCATCACAGTTTCCATTACCCTGTTGTTTGAACCAGTCGTCGGCGGAATTATTGGATGGCTCTGGACCGGAGAAGCCACACTTGGAATATGGACCGTTCTAGGCGGTCCTCTAATGCTTACGGGGGCAATCATGGTGACCCTTGAGGAGGAGCGAGGAGACAGAGATAGGGACGCGGTTTCATGAACCTCCTTCCGATGGCCCGAACGTGAATCACTCTGCGGTATTCGTGACCAATGACGACGGAGTCGAATCCGAGGGATTGCAAATCCTAGTGGCTGCTCTGCACTCTCGAGGCCACCCTGTGGTGGTGTTGGCACCAGCTAGTGAGCAGTCGTGCTCTGGAATGCGTCTGACGCTGCGTCACGACCTGAAATTCCAAGAGAGGTCCGACATCTCAGACTCGCTCAGGATTGAAGATGGCCCTCCTCTACGAATATTCTCTTTGGATGGTTCACCGTGTGACTGCGCCATCGTAGCTATGGACGGTGGACTTCAGGCATGGGCGCCAGAAATCGCCCCGGCTTTGTGTATTTCTGGAATAAACCAAGGTCCAAATCTTTCCGTCGACGTCCTGCATTCGGGTACCGTGTCCGCTGCTAGGGAATCGTCGCTATACGGAATGCCCGCCATCGCCATTAGCTTAGCCACCTACGAGCATTCGGATTATTCTGAGACCCTCGAAGCCTCCCTGACTATTATCGAAGCGTGTCTGTCATCGCTCCCTTTGGAGCCAACCAATCTCGGACGACCTAATGGAAGTCGAAGGACAATATCGGACCTAGCCCCGCCTCGTGATAGGATTCTCGCTGCTTTCGCCGACGGTGACATGATACTGAATATCAATGGGCCGGAACAGTGGGACGGCAGTTTCCAGACGGTTACTCTAGGCTCTAGGTGGTACCACAATGCTATCGACATGAGGGATATCGACAATATCGGCGTGGCCTTCGAAGTAGGGGCTGCAACCATAGAGGATGAGGACATACCTGGAACGGACTGCAACGCTATCAATTCAGGCTCAGTCTCAATCACACCTCTATCGTCTTGGCCAGTCAATCACCCTCTTGGGCTCAGTGAGGTATTGCTTTCCGAGGCTACTAAACAGTCTTCCTCGGGTTTGCCTGAGTGGCTCGATTAATCGTCCAATATGTGGTGCACGATTGCTATGCAGACGTGCCCCTGCAACCACGTGGATCCCAATGAAACCTTTTGACAATCCTTCATTACAGCGCTTTCCTCGTTCGTGAACGGCAAATGGTCAGACAGTACGAAACCCATTGGACCATCTCCCTCACTCTCTAATCTCACTCCTTCGGTATCGAGAATGCGGACATCCACTCCTTCTCTGCCCCACTCTATGAGAGTCTCTCCAACGCCACCGCCTGAGTGCGATACTCCCTTCGAAGCCTCCTGCCATATTCCGATGGGCGGAACGGGCTGCTTCATTATCGAACGGATGTGCCCTGATATCGAACGTTCGTCAGGATGTACTCCCCGTAGGATTCGACCATCAAATTTCACTCTCCTAGGGATTTCTCCTCCCATGAGGTGAATGGTAATCGTCGAATCGATTCTGATTCCATGTGAGATGAATAGCGCTGTATTCACGGCTCTGGCCAGCACATCCATTCTGCCAGATCCTCCGGCTAGATCGTTTAGACGCAATTCGCCGGTACCCGGAGCATCGTGACCAATTATGGCGAAGTGGCGTTGCAAGACTTCACCCCATGTCGAGGTCCATGTCATCAACATCCATCATTGACTTCATCTTCCTCCTGAAGCTACGGTCGCCCTTCATCCCGCGCATCATCTTACGACTCCGGTTCCACTGTGCTAGGAGTTCCTTGACGTCTTTTTCATCAACGCCAGAACCCCGTGCTATTCTCCTTATCCTGCTCGATTTGAGGAGTATCGGCTCATCCTTCTCATTCTGAGTCATTGAGTCCATGATTACTCTATATTTCTCCAGATTACCCTGCATCTGACGCTTCTGAGCCATGCTCATATTGCCCATTCCCCCGAACATTGCATCAGGTAGGTGCGAGAGCATTTTCTCTACGCTACCAATCTTACTCATCATCTCCATTTGGCTGTACATGTCAGTCAGAGTGAACCTGCCTGACATCAGTCGTTGAGCCAGTCGGGCAGCCTCTTCTTGGTCAAGGTCGCCAGGAGCTAGGTCAATCAGGCCCTTGATGTCCCCCAGTCCGAGCAATCTTGAGATGAATCGATCAGACTCGAACTTCTCTAGGTCCTGAACCTTCTCGCCCTCTCCAATGAAAACTATCGGGGCACCGGTAGCCGACACAGCACTGAGTGCCCCACCACCTCGGGCGGTTCCGTCCAATTTGGTCACTATCGTGCCAGTGACTCCCACAAGTTCGTGAAATGTCTCGGCTACAGGTCCGGCTGCCTGTCCCACCTGTGCGTCAATGACTAGAAAACGCTCGGTAGCATTGGCAATCTCTGCAATTCCAACAAGTTCGTCGCGCAACGGCTCATCAAGACTGTCACGCCCCGCCGTATCGATGATTACGACATCGGCGTTGCCAACTTCCTTGATTCCGTTTCTAACAATCCTAGTAGCATCCTGCTCCCCGGGTTCGCCGTAGACGTCCACATTCGTTCCTTCCAGCAACTGCTGGAGTTGCTCGAATGCTCCGGGCCGATGCACGTCGGCTTCGATTACAGCGACTTTGACGCCGTGCCTACGCCTCCACCAGTCTGCTAACTTGGCGGTGGTGGTGGTTTTCCCCTGCCCATACAGCCCGACCATCAGTATCGTCTGGTTGTGGGGCATTATCTCTCTGGGCCGCCCCAATATTCGAACCAGTTCAGTGTAGATGAGATTCATGGCATGCGTCTCTAGTTTGACTCCTGGCCGAGGCTCTTCCTCGAGCATACGCCTCTCTATGCGCTCAGTGAGCTCCTTTGACTGCCTCACGTTGAAGTCGGCTTCTAGCAGAGCCTTGCGAAGAGAGCGACTGAGATCCTTAGCAGTCTCCTCGTCGACCTTCCGTTTTCCCTTCAGCAGACCCACTGAGCGCGTTATGCGTCGCTTGAGCCCGTCGAGTGCCATGCCAACGGGTCCCGATTGTGTGGTTTGAACGTTATCTGAGGGCGAGGGCCTCAAAGCCGATGCAGCATGGCCAATCGTGGCGGTGGAGCTCTGGCAGACCCAAGTGGCCTTCGCGATTGGCATCCTCGGAGTGTATGCGGGTTGGAAAGGGACGATTTCCAAGATGACGGGATTCTATGACCTCGCCGGTGCTGTGAAACACCTCGTCTACGGATTGGTGTCGGGAATGCTCCTAGCGATATGTGTCGACAGAATCATCCTATCCTCCGTGATACTCGCATATCTCAATATTGTCACTGCGAGTATGTTCGCCATTCTGATAGGGGCGGCTGAGGCAGCATTCGTGATGTTCCTGCTGGCGAGACCTCGAGTAGTTTCTTTGAGAGCCTCTCCTCCATACGGCTGGGCCCTCGGATTGGGAATAGGGTCGATGCAAGCTAGTTACCTCATCTATAGGATGTTTGACGAGCAACTACAGTACTCAGAGTACTCCGGAGTCAACGCAGTCAGTGTAGTCATGGCTTTCGCCATAACTTTGGTCTCTTGTCTGGGACATGCTCTGACTGCGTCTTGGCAAGGATCGAGAATCCTTGAGTCAAGCAGGGCGAGGCCATTCATAATCTCAGCAATAGCCCGCGGCGCTTTGACGATGTGCCTAATATTCTCTCTGTTTGTGCCTCTGATGGTGCTTCTAGCGGCTCCAGCCATTGTTTTGGCATGGGGGCCAGCCCAGACCTCATGGCTGCCCTCAGGCATGACTCCTGCCGCTAAACAGGCCTTCCGCCGCACTACGAGGCAATCCCATAGGCACAGAATGGCCTCAGATGAGAGGATTCGCGGTCAAGTGGTCGATAGCGAGGAATGAAAGTAATCCATCTCTGCTGAGCCTATTCGCTGCTTATCGGGCATGCCAATGGCGCAGTCTTATATCCGGCCCGCTGAGGCAGTCGCTACGTATGCGGGTCATTATCGCAGGTGCTGGCGAAGTCGGACGTGGTGTCGCTGCCGCCCTCAGGCAGGAGAAGAGAAGTGTCGCCCTTATCGACCCCGACCCTACTGCGATAAACGAATCACAGAGCCTCGATTGCTTGTTGGTGACAGGCAGTGCACTATCACGAGAGTCCCTTCTGAGAGCAGGTATCAGCGATGCTGAGATCATGGTTTTGGCTACCAACGATGACGAAGCAAATTTGCTGGGATGCGCATTCGCCAAGAAGGTCTACAGTGAGCAGGTCGACGATCGAACCGCATCAGGGCTCACAACAATAGCCAAGATTCGCGATCCGACGTTACTAGACCACTCAAGAGGTGCAGGACCTCTAGAGAGTTGGTCCAAGGCCGACCATGTGGTCTGTTCCTCTGACGAGATTGTCGAACAACTAGCAGCAGGATTGCTAGCTCCTTCTATCGATGAAATACTTCCGCTTGGAGGTACCTCCTGGATAGCAGTGTCAGAAGTCATGGCTGGCTCACCGTTGATAGGTACCAAAACGGGATATGTGGGAGAGATATTCGTAGGCATCCCCTCCATCTATGCTCTCAGGAATGAGGGAGAAAAAGGCATTTTATCGACAGGTTCTGAGATCATCCAAGAAGGGCAAATTCTCGTCTTCGTCGCAAGGTCCACCGATCAGTTTCACCAGATTACGAGAGCCGTGGGGAAGAAAGATGAGGACTTCCCTGATAACGCGCAGGTCGCAGTTTTCGGAGCTAGTCAGTTCGGCTCCAAGTTGGCTATCCACTATCTATCGAAGGGCTCTAACGTGGTTGTCATAGAACCAAACTTGGATGCGGCCAACGAACTAGTTGGCTCTCCAGTCGGTAACAGCAAGAGGCTCGACGTCATTCATGGCGACCCTCAGGATGAGGAGTTGCTGCAGGAGTTGGGGATAGATCACCATGATATTGCCGTCGCGGCTTTGGATGACGACAACCTAAACATCGCTATTTCCATGCGGGCCAAGGACAAGGGTGTCCCTAGAACAGGGCTACTGTTGAAGGACAGAGCCTTGGTTGAGGCAGTTCACAGAATAGGACTGACCCGACCTGTCAGCCGCAGATTGGTGACAGTGACCTCGATTTTGAAGTCCATTCATATGAACGTCCCCGGGACTTATCAGGTCATTCCACCAATACCAGCTATCATCTCGATTTCTGCAGAAGTGAATCACGACCATGTATTCGCAGGTAAGTCAGTTAAGGATTCGGAAAGAACTCTACGCGCTAGGATAGTGATGGTCGAGAGGCACGATGGTACAGATTCGACAGTAGTGATGAAACCACATACTTTGGAAACCATCGAAGTTGGCGACAGGATTTACCTCTTCCTTGCCAGAGACGACCTCAAGAAAGTGGAGAAGGCTCTGGAGAACTGAAGATGCGTTGGGACGTAGTCGGACTTGTACTGGGCTGGACAATTCGCCTGATTGCCCTGCCTCTAATGGTCGTCTTTGCCTATAGTGCTTCAATTGAGTCCGAGGGGATGGAATACGCAGCCAAGACTTACTTGCCCCCGGCTATACTCTCTCTAGTACTGGGTCAGTCACTGGTATCCCTCGCGAAGAACTCGGACTCTTCCTCTCGAGTAAGGGACAGGGAAGCATTCGCATCAGTTGCGCTCGGGTGGATTCCCGTTGTAGCCGTAGGCGCACTCCCATTTTGGCTTGGTGGGATGTTCTCCGGCCCATTCGAGATGATCGCTGGTGATGCCTCGATTTGGGAAGGGCTCAGAGGGCTGTTGTACTCCTGGTTTGAGTCAATGTCAGGATTCACCACAACGGGGGCAACGGTGATTGATATCTCGACTAGTCCAGTGTGCTCCGCACTTACTGTGGCCGATGACTGCATTGGAAGCCAAAATAACAGCCTGATTCTATGGCGCTCAGTATCTCAGTGGATTGGAGGGATGGGTGTAATCATGCTCGGTTTGCTAATCCTGTCCCGAGTACTCGGCGGCGGGATGTCGCTGGCTAGAGCCGAGCTCACAGGTCCCTCCCTGTCTCGTCTAGGTCCAACATTGCAGTGGACTGCTAGTCGTCTTTGGGTGATTTACATTGCTCTGACAGTTCTTGAGTTCGGCATGCTCCACTTCCTTGGTGGATTGGGAATTTTCGATGCTGTGAACTACTCCTTGACCACTTTACCCTCTGGTGGCTTCGGCACTACTGACGATGGGATAATGGCCTTCGACTCGGCTCGGGTTGAAGCCATTCTGATAGTCTTCATGTTGCTTACCTGTATCAACTTCAGCCTCCTGCACCTGATGCTTGCAGGCCACTCGAAAGATGCATGGAAGGACGAGGAGTTACGAGCCTACTTACTGATTTTGATCTTAGCATGGCTGGCAATGGCCTTCAATCTCTATAGGTTCGGCACCACTGAGGGCGAATTAGCCCCTCTTGTCGCGCTTAGACATGCCCTATTCCAATCTATTTCAATATCGAGCACAGGATACTCTAGTGCCGACTTCGCCACCTGGCCGGTGTTCAGCCAGTTTGTCCTACTGTTGCTAATGATTGTAGGTGCCAGTGCCGGTTCGACTGGAGGCGGACTCAAGGTTATGAGAATACGAATTGCTTTCGAGTTAGCTAAGAGAGAAGTCGTCAAGATCATTCAGCCCCGTCGAATAGTAGCGATACGTTTCAACCAGCAGATTATCGAGGAAAGGAAGATATGGATTGTCCTCGGTATGCTCAGTTCGTGGATGGTCCTCGTGACGCTATCAATGCTAACATTATCTTTCCTTGAGCCATCACTGGAGCTCACAGACGTGCTCTCGGTATCGATATCACTACTCGGAAACACGGGCCCGGCTCTCGGGGCATTCGGACCAACTGCGACATGGGCAGCACTCAGTGAACCGTCGATGCTGATCGCTACCATGCTGATGTGGTTGGGACGCCTTGAGTTGCTAACAGTACTAGTACTGCTGCACCCCAAAACATGGTCTGGCTCCGACTGATTAGAAGGAATCGAGAGAGAACTGAGTTCCACCTGTTTCGTCTTCGTCAGAATTCACGTCTTCGATAATCTCCTCAATGATTACCTCTTCTGGTTCGCTCGTGTTCTCGGAATCGAAATCCTTGAGAATCCTTCGGGCTTCCCTCCTGCTCCTAGGAATCCCGTGCAGTGCCAGATGAGCCTCGCCTGATAGTCCGAGGTGTTTGGCAACGGTGAACTCTCCAGGATCTCCGCCGAGCGTTGAATCATGCACTGCCAGAAGATTGGGCCACAAATCCTCTCTGATTGAGGCCTTGCTGGTCCCAAGATCCTCAGATAGATATTCTACCACAGTACTGGACCTCCATGCTTCCCCGCCTCTTCGCAAGAAGTTTGGATATGCGAGGAATGGATCGGATGCACCGTCAATGGGAAGGTGTGATACAGCGGCCTGAGATGACAGAGCTGACCCCCAATACCAAGATCTGAAGGCACGATTAGTGTATTTTGTAGCAAGCGACCTGTCAGCCATGCACATGGCCGGGCTAATCTTTGCCAGCACTTCACTATCGAATACTGTCTGGTTGTTCCATACAAACCAGGCGAGCATTTCGTCAGGGTCTTTGTCAGAAATCATTAGAATCCTGTTTGCTTCCTTTCCTGACCCGCTTTGGTATACTTCACGAAGGGCCCTGAAGACATCAATTTGAGAATCTCTCTCAGAGACCTCGGCTAAATCGATGACGGCAGAGAGGTCAATGTGTCCTTTCCTGAGGGCGCAGACTGCTTGTAGGTCTCTAATTAGGGCCCTAAGGTCGCCTGGGTTACCGTCGATGAGGGCCTCTAGAGCCTCAGGGTCCATACCTCTGCCCTCAGCATCGAGAACTCGATGTGCAACCCTTCTGAGGTGTAGTTTCCCTGCTCTTTTGAAATTCACCAGTTCGGCCTTTCGAAGAAGCCTGTCTCGGTTCCTCCTCCAGTTTCTGTTTCTACCCCACAGCCTCATCGGATCGTTACAGGTCATGATGACTGGCTGGCGTGTGACCTCAAGCAGATTGAGCAACTCAGCCTTTCCTCCTGAATCCCCTCTGAGGGTAGCAGCTTCCTCATCGGGATTTATCGCCTCCTCAATCCTACCATCTGAAACCTTACCGAATCCCCCGCTTAGGTGGTCTACTTCGTCGAGGAGTATCAAGGTCTTACCGTTAGACACACTCCCTCCTGAGAACTGGTCTAAGGAGACGTGCTGGGATCCATGGGTCGCTGCCCTACGTATGGCAGCGGCGTTCCTCTCTTCACTAGCATTCAACTCTATCATTGTCCACCCCCTTTCCAGAGCAGCCGCTCGAGCTAGCGTGGTCTTGCCTACTCCAGGAGGTCCCGATAATAGCAGTCCACGCTTTTCGAGTGGACTCCCTCCCTCCCATTGGTTCAACCACTGCCTGATTCTACGAAGTTGGGCCTCATTCCCTTCCATTAGACCGATGGATTCTGGACGATGCCTTTCGGTCCAGTCATCAGCGGAGGGCTCGGCCATAGACAAGTGTCCGAGAGGGACTCCATAAGATTCGCGTCAGAACAGCGCTGACACGGTGCCCGTGCCTAGGTTCGACAGAACTTCATCTACTGCAGCCCTAATCTGCTTCTGATCATCCCTGCGTCGAACTGTAACACTCCCATCATTGAGAGTCTCGTGATCGACGGTGATAGCCCAAGGGACACCGATTTCATCTACTCGGGCATACCGCCTACCAATCGACTTCGATGAGTCCATCTCGCCCCTCAACCCTGGCATCGAGTTCACTCTCGAGAGTATATCTGAGGCAATTTCCCCCATCCCGTCTTTGTCGAACAAGGGGAGGACAGCCACATCGAAAGGCGCAACTATCGAGTTGAGCCTCATTATGCTGTAATTCTCACCTTCCTTTTCAGTCTCAGTGTAACTGTGATCTAGTATATGCCAGATAATTCGGTCAATCCCAAATGCTGGTTCGATGACATGAGGGGTGAACCATTCACCGTGCATGGTGACCTCTTCCGACCTTCTAGTGGCCATTTCGTCGGTAATCTGAACGTTTGAGCCATCAGTTAGAGCGAGATTAAAGGGCATCTTTTCGGGAATCTCAGTCAGGTTCTGTAGGGCCTCTATCACTTCACCAGCGCGTCCCTTGAATGTCGGACCAAGCGATGCCCCGTTCGGAGCCAATACATCTCTAATCTCGCTTCGAGGTTCGTCGAACTGCCTCCAAGCCTTGAGCAGCTTAGAGCCTGAATGTCGTTCATGAGACAGCAGATCGTGACAGGTCCTATTGGCTATGCCCACGCATTCAACCCAGCCGTGTTCGCCGTGTAACTCGCAGTCCCAACAGTCATTTGCGTAATGGGCCATCTCGGTGCTAGCATGCTGCCTGAACCTGATTTTAGTCGAATCGATTCCTACGCTAATCAGAAAATCCATCGTCCTAGCAAGGAACCATGCTACTGTGGGATGTCGCACTATTCCCGCAGACAATGCCTCTGAGATAGTCATCAAGCACTCTCCAGCGTGTTCGCCATCGGGATCTGGAACTAGTGCAATCGAATCATTCCAATTATTCAGATTAGGAAACGGAGGGTCTTCCGGGTCGATGAAGTACTCGAGTTCGGCCATGTTAAATTCACGCAGCCTAATCATACCCTGACGTGGGCTAATCTCGTTCCGGTAACCCTTGCCTGTCTGAATGGCTCCGAAGGGTAGTTTCTGCTTGAAGTGCCTGAAAAGGGCAGGATATAGCATGAACATGCCTTGAGCTGTTTCAGGCCTCATGTACGCTTTACGCCCACCCTTCATTGCTCCAATCTGCGTGCTGAACATTAGATTCATCGCCCTTACATCGGACCATTTGGATTCCTTACATGTGGGGCACTCGATACCAGTAGACAATATTGCGACCAGCTCTTCTGGAGACAGAGAATCTGAGTTCTCATGACCATCTCCGATCAAATGATCTGCTCTGAAGGCACTCGTGCAACCACCGCATTCGACCATCAGGTCGTTGAACTCGCCGACATGCCCGCTAGCAACCAGCACCGACTCAGGCGTGATGGTGGGAGAATCCACCTCAACAATGTCCCCATGACTGGTCCAATGGTCTATCCAGGAATCCATGACTTTGCGCTTAATCCTCGCACCAACTGGCCCGTAATCCACCAACCCGGAAACTCCGCCGTACAACTCGAATGAGGGTAGGACTATCCCACGCCGCCTCAGTAAGGAAGTCAGTCTGTCGACTCGTCTATCACTCATGAACGGCACTTCGACCCCGCATAACGCCTTTCAAGCCATCCTAGCAAAGCAGTCCTAGGAAGTGTTTGTCACACTTCGTTTTCGCTACGAAGTCCCGATTCTAGAAGAATGCCAGGCCCTAAGGGCCTGAAACAGGGTACAAAGGAGAAGCATTCATTTACGGCGTGGAGTCCCTTTCGCCCGTAGGGTGCAGAGAAAAAATGCCTGAAATCGAATACATAGAAGATAGGATGGAGACTGAGGAACTCCTAGAGAGCCTCTCAGCCCCAGTCAGGAACTGGTTCAAGGACAAGTTCCCGGATTTCACCGAGCCTCAGAAGATTGCGATTCCGAGGATCATGAAAGGCGAGCATCTTCTGCTGTGCTCTCCTACTGGATCGGGTAAGACCCTGACTGCCTTCCTGTCTATCATCGATGACCTCGTTAGGAAGTCCTTGGATGGAACACTTCCGGACACTGTGCAGTGCATCTACATCTCACCAATCAAAGCACTCGCCAATGACATTCAGAAAAACCTCATCGGACCTCTGACGGAGATTAAGGAGAGATTCTTGCCAAGCAGAGCCAAGGATATCAAGGTGGGTCTGAGGACTGGTGACACTCCTCAAAATGAGAGGCAGAAGATGCTCAGAAAACCTCCTCACATTCTCATCACAACACCAGAATCTTTGGGACTCGGACTAGCTTCCAAGAGGTTTAGGCCGATTCTCGAAGACCTACGCTGGATGATAATCGATGAGATGCATTCACTGGTGCCGTCTAAGCGCGGCACTCACCTGTCTCTATCTCTCGCCTTGATGGATGCAGTCATACCCTCAAAAGTCCAGAGGATAGGAATCAGTGCAACCATGGAACCACTCGATGCTGTAGCTGAGTTCCTAGTCGCAAGTGACCCACGCGAGAGTGATATGAATCCTCAGAAAATCTCGATAGCAAAGGTCTCGGGTGCACGTGAAATTGATATGGATATCTTGCTTCCGACGGCGAGGTTCTCTTCGACACCCGTCAAGGAGATTCTTGATCACAACATTGATCGCATCAAAGAACTGGTCGAGGCACATACAACTACGCTGGTTTTCGTCAATACGAGGAACATGACAGAGACCGTTGTTCAACGCCTCAAGGTCGCTGGCCTAGAAGGGGTCGAGGGGCACCACGGCTCGATGGACAAGGCGATCCGACTCGATGTTGAGCGGCGTCTGAAGGATGGTTTACTGCGCGCTGTAATCTCATCATCGAGTCTTGAGATGGGTATAGATATCGGTTCTGTCGATCTAGTCATTCAGGTCGGTTCTCCCGGCTCAATATCTACTGCATTGCAGAGGATTGGCCGTGCGGGCCATCAGGTCGGAGGCGTGCCACGAGCTCGCTTCCTACCTACATCGCCGCACGACTTGCTTGAACTGGTAGCTGTCCAGAACGGCATTTTACAGGGCACTATGGACAAACTTAGTTTCCCTGAGAATTGTCTAGATGTCCTTGCTCAGTTTACTATTGGACTCTCCATCATCAGGGAGTGGGACATCGACGAGGCTTACGAGCTTGTTACCTCGTCTTGGCCATATCGCTCGCTTCCCCTTGATGACTACATTGAGGTACTTGATCTTCTAGATGAGGAGCGTCGAATCTGGGTTGATTGGGAGGAGAACAGGTTTGGGAAGCGTGGATTCGCACAGATGATCTACTACACCAACATAGGTACCATAGCCCCGGATAATAACTACCTGGTCTTTACCTCGGACGGGACTATGGTAGGGCAACTGTCCTCATCATTCGTCTCAAGTCTACGCAACGGTGACGTCTTCTTGCTAGGAGGTTCCACATACCGGGTTTCCAGCATCATTGGGACCAGAGTCAATGTCACTTCTGCGACTGGATATCGACCCACTATACCATCGTGGACCGGCGAAGCGAACAGCAGGACACTAGAACTCAGTCAAGAGGTCCTGTCTCTGCTCGATCATGTCTCCGTTCGGCATCGCTTAGAGGAAAACTCACGAGATATGATGATTAAGGTAATGAAACTAAACAGGCCAGTTGCAAACGCTCTCTCTGACTTCTTCGAAGAACACTGCGCCACCACCTTTCAAGTCCCGTCGAGAGACAGGATACTTGTTGAGCAGGTCGAAGGCCCACTGCCGACCTACATTGTGACCACTTGCAGAGGTCGAGCATTCAATATGGCGCTCGGTTACCTGTTCGCCGGTATTGCTGCCGCAGACAACGTCATGGTCCACGAAATATCATTCGATGAAAACGGTTTCATGGTAAGGTTGAGCCACGAGGTCGAGATAGCGCTGATTCCCAATGTGTTCAGGAGCGGTAGGAGTGCTGAGACGCTACAGAGATATCTCATGGACTCACAGTTGTTTGCCAAGAGGTTCCGCGAAGTTTCCTCGAGGAGCATGCTCAATCCGCGACGCATCGGCGGCGACGAGGTCAGTCCTAAGCAGTTTCAGCAGAGAGCTGAGAAGCTTATGCACCAACATCGCCAGATGGACGATTCTGTCCTCGTTCGGGAAGTAATGAATGAAATAATGCACACTGATCTTGACCTAGGGCAACTTGACGACTTCATTTCGAGGATGGACAGCGAGGACGTACGCATCGTACATCGTAGGGTTCGTATGCCCTCTCCTCTGGGAATGACACTATTCATGTCCTCATTTGAGGACCTGCTCTCTCTCCGGACACGAGCATATCTGATCAAGGACGTAGATCCGGAGATACTGCGCCGACTTCTGGGTGCACGTTCGCTGGCAACAGATCTGGATGAGGCGAAACTGTCCGAGTACTACCAGTCAAAGGTCTCGACGCCAACCAATGCCAATGGACTGCTTAGGCTGATGGACATGGGTGGCGGTCTCGAACGTGGATTGACGAACCCCCTGTATAGCGAGAAACTGAGCCACATTGAGTTTGATGTGATGAAGGGCTGGGTCCACGAACTCGCTGAACGTGGACTCATCACCAAAATCAAGGATACTGGGCATGATCTGATAGATGACAAGTGGTTCTCCATGAGAATGGCTGAAGTGCATGGAACTTTGGGATGCCTAGCAGTAGCTGGCGCAGCTGAGATGGACGATCTGACCGAACTCTACACCGGCGGCCTAAGTTATCAGATGGGCAGTGATTTCGAAGCAGGGAAACCCGGTCATTGGAAGGATAGAAAGTTGTCCGACCCACTAGATTGCTTGCGTCTGAAACTACTCGACATGCTCGGTTCCGAGGGGCCGCAGACATCCGAGACTCTGTGCGAGAGGCTGCCGTTCCCATCGGCCCAAGTCGACTCAGTACTGCAGGAGTTGGAGATGAGGAACCTAGTTTCTATCGGCTTCTTCAGACAGACCGACGAGGGTGAGTATATCCTACGGATGGACGAGTACAGGATTACAGGAGGAGAGGTCGATGTTGTCGATTACAGGACGCTACAGACGCTGCTTCTCAAGAAGTCATTCACTAAGTACGAAGAACCAGCCGATGCGATTCGCTCCTTGGTCTTGATTCAGCGCCGAGACGAACTGCTCCATAGAGTCACCAACTACCGATTCAGGGACTGGAAGGACATCAAGCACGACCCCGATGTGTTCAACGGTAGGCTTTTGCATAACCGCGTTGGGTACACACTCAAGAGTCAGATTCCAATACTCACCGGCCTACGCAGTGAGCCTTGGCTCGGGACTCTCGAGCTTGAACTCCTAGAGAAAATTCCTGAAGAAGGATTGACACGCGCTGAGCTTTTCGATGGGTACCCCAAGGGCAAGGACCACGTGCACGTTCAAAGGAGCCTCAAAGGTGCTCTGAACAATCTAGAGAGGCAACTGGTTATCGCTAAGCAGTACATCGAGGTGCCGAACAGGAAACGTTCGCTGGCTGTCTACCATAGAATTCACGGGGTGATTGAACCCCTATCGTTCGAGGATGCACTAGTCGAACTCATCAACAGGATAGGACCAATCCGCCTGCATACATTGAGGTTCTTCGTCAGCAGACCAGTAGAGGAACTGGCCGACTCTCTGCGAAATCTCGAGGACTCCAGCAGAATATGTAGGGTAGTGGCTCTGCAACCCGATCCTACTGATTACTACTCTTCTAAGGAGGACTCCGAATTCTTACTCTCGCCGATGCCGGAGGACCGTGAGATGAGAATCCTCGCCCAGTCCGACCCATTCTGCAGTCGTTTCATCAACGAGATTCGCCTAATACTCAAGCAGGGGTGGTACCATCCAGTATTCAAGGGCGTAGATCCGATTGGCAGAATCTTGATGTTTGTTGTCAATGACTACTTAGAGATCAAGGACATCAACATCCCGCATTCCTATCTTGACGAATTCAAAGAGACATTCTCCGAATTGCTTGACAATTACAGAGACAGACTAGTGGATGTTTCTGTACTGCACGCCTTCAACGGAGTTCCAGTACACGACTGCGACGAGAATCTCCAGAAGATTCTCGTCGAACTTGGTTTCTCCAGTATGGGTGACGGTGAGAGGTATATCCGTGGAGGAGTGGTCGAGCCGCGCTCTCGCAGCGAAGTAAACCGACTACTATTCCATCACCACAAAATGCACCAAGATAGCCGTCTGGAGAACGAGACTATGGCGCTCGAGCACATGAGGGAACTGCGAGACGACTTTGCGCTCCGAGGCAGATGCGAGATGTTTCGAGTTGACCTACATTCGATGGCTGCCGCACATCAACTCCACCAAGGCACAAGTCTGCGCAATCATCAGGTCTGGGCAAAACTCCCTCATTTCCAGCGACTGCTAACCATTCGTAACATCCAGTCGGCCGAAGAGGATGAGGACATATTGCAGTTCTTCAGGGATCATCACGATCCTTCCATCTATATGGATAGGCACGCGATGAAGCGAGCTGAGTTCAGGAAATTGATATCGCCATTAGTGCGCAGTGGCCATCTGGTTCAGGACTACCGAGGAGGATTCAAGACAGTAGAGCCACTGAGTGGTGTTGATTTGTGGGAGATTAAGAGAGACTATCTTAGGGAGTTAGTGAGTGATTACCCTGTAATCTCCTTGCGTCAGTTAGAGAGGTTGGCTGGATCCCCGTTCTCAGCTGAGGAGATTAGTGATGTCATGCATGAATTTGAAGACGATGGGACTCTCATCAAGGGATTCCTGGTCGACGATTTACAGGACATTTGTTGGGGCAGACAGGACCTCCTAGAGGGTCTGAAGGGGATACGCAAGTCGCGCGATCTGGTAGTACCTCCATCAGATAACCTGATTCACTACTTTGGAGGAATCCTGAGGGAGAGATTCTCATTCGGATCGGCCTATATGGTGTTCCACAATGAGGATGCCATTGCCGCATTCAAGGCTAACACTAGAGATGGCACCATTGAGGTAACTGATTTCGTAGGTGATTCCGATTTGGAGAAGGAGGCACTCAGAGTGATGAAAGAGTTCGCGTGGGAGCACGACACTAAACTCACAGGGAAGCTGTATGATAAGCTCCGCTCACGTTGAACCAGACTCAGTTTTTACAATCCCCAGCGCTCCCATCACAGGACGGAGGATCCGCATAATATTGCTATGCAATTCGGGAAGTAGATCGAACAGTGCCAGTGCCATAAGGAACATGGCGAACAGACTGCCGAACTTTGCAGCGTAACTATGGGCGAATTCGAACATCCCCATGCCAAAGATTGACCATTCGGTGTAATTATCTGTTAACCAAACGATTCCAGCATTCCTGAACACATTGAGGATGTGGATGGTGGGTATCGCAATGAACAAGGCTCTAATCCTCCTACTCCATTCCACTGAGCCAAGTGCCACTATCGCACCAACGAACACTATCATCGACTGTAGTCCGGAGCATGCGAGTATGAAACTGACACTCACCAAAGTCCCATCGGAGTGTTCCAGAGGGACGAAGAAGCCATTTTCCCCGAGAGGTTCGGCCATGACCCATCTGTTTCCTCCCCACTCTGAAGCCGGAATCTCCCCTCCATCCAGGAGATCGACCATCATCGGCCCCATCTGATAGCTCCCTAGCCCTGTGAATTCCAACATGAACTCTGTATTCCACGCGGTTGCGTGGACCATTGCCATATTGAGCCATGGAATGCTGTACACGATATAGTAAGGTATCACTGCCCATACTACGCATCCCCTGAACCAGATTAGAGCCTCAGGGGCATCTTTCCAGTTCCGGATCTCCCACACACCGAGGGCTATCCCTGCAGGTAGGGCGGAGGCAGTCATCAACACGAGAACCGGATCCGAGATCTCCACATAGTGTGAGGACTGTAGGTACAGGAACAACCCGATAGATATCCATCCAAAGGCAGATGAGTACGGTGCATACCACCTTTCTTTGAGATGGAAACCCACTCCTAGGGCAGCAGCACCAAGAGCGCATATCAGCAGTTTCAAGCTGACATCTGCTATACCCGCAAAGTCTGCAATCATTGCTACGAGCAACCCCAGAGGCTCCTGCATCAGTATGATTCGACCCATCAACCCGTAAATAGGATGCCCTCACCGGCGGTTATGGGGATACTTGTGAGTTTCGACTTTGATGAGTTCACAGACTCATACATTGCAGATTTGAAGCAGGCGCTGGATGGCCTTCCAAGAGGTACATTGAGAGAATTCTGGCGAATGGTTGAGAGCACCCGTTCCGGTGACGGTAGTATTCACTTCATCGGGAATGGAGGCAGTGCTGCTACGCCGTCCCACAGCGCTGGCGATTGGTCGAAGGAATTAGGCCTACGAACAATTGCTCATACTGACAACACCGCCTCTATTACAGCATGGGCGAATGACACAGATTACACCAACATATTCGTCGGACAGTTGTCGACTTTCCTGAGAGAAGGTGACATGGTTGTTGCATACAGTGGTTCAGGCGACTCCTCCAATGTTGTCAACGGCATCCATTACGCTAAGGAGCAGGGTTGTTCAACAGTAGCTGTAACTGGTAATATTGCTGGTTCACAGGGAGGAAATATTGCAAAAATCGCAGATATCTCGATTGTAGCCCCTACTGGATCAATGGAGCGAATCGAGGACATCCAACTGGTGATAAACCACATCATCAAGGAGGCTGTCAAGGCCCACAATGGGTTGTGATGCTGTGCTCATGCCCCACCGAGACGATGTAGAGTTGACTTCACCACTGCAACTGCCCCAACTTCCGAACGAAGCATGGAATGGGAGTATAGCATATCTGGATCGTGACGGCGTCATTGTAGTGGGATCAGAGAACTATGTGAACACCGTAGATGAAGTAGTGCTACTGCCCGATTCGGCTAAGTCAGTTGGCGATTTGAGGCGAGCAGGGTATAGAATCTGTGTAGTAACGAATCAATCTCCTATTAACAGAGGTCTCTGGAGCAGCAGCAACCTGTCAATGATTCATGACAGGATGAGTCAGTTGTTACTTCAGGACGATGACGATGCACACCTCGATTTGATTCTGCATAGTCCTTATGCTCCGTGGGAAGGGGCTTGGGCGCGCAAGCCGTTCCCGGGTATGCTTGAAGCGGGCAGACAGTTGATTGACGCCGCATCGACAGACACCTCGATGAGAGAACTGAATCTCAAATTCGGTGATGATTGGACTGATAGGCCAGATGAAAGTGATTCTGTAATGGTCGGAGACCGCGGAGTGGATATGTCTGCAGCAACCAGATTCGGTGTAGTCGGAATTTTGTGTGATTCGGATACAGGTATATCAAGCGTCATAGATAGCATACTGGGGGACTCTCATTGAACTCTGACCAACGTCTGAGTCTCCGAATCGGATTGGATGACACTGATCACCCACTCTCAGGATGTACTACCTCGACGTTCGACGAACTCCTGAGTCTACTGGTGGCGAGAATTTCAGGTATCCATATTATCGAGAGGGGACTAGTCAGGTTATGGCCGTTCGCGGCACGTAGAACTCGCGGTAATGGGGCATTGCGTGCCGAGATCAGTATCCTTCAGAGCAGCAAAGAAGAATTTAGAAATCTGTGCTGTGAATGGTTTGAAGGTGTATTGGAAGAGGTGGCGAATCAGCCTAATTCACCAATTCCTGCAGCACCGGTGCTCTTAGTTTCAGAAAATCTTCCTCCAGAGGAATGGTACTGGGAAGCAGTGACAGCCCACGTAGACCTACAGCCTCGTATGGCATCGATCCACGACGAAGGATGTTGGATGTTGTCCGGCGAGGAACAGTGGGGTGCCGTAGGCGCCAGTGCTGCGATAGCATGGAGGCCAGGGACCACATCAACTTGGGAACTCATTGCATGGAGAAATCATGAATTGATTGGGCAGCCAAGGCAGATAACCTCTGAGGCCGTTATGATGATGGAGGAGGAACACCCTTTGACCTTCGTCAACAGAGATCCGACAGCAGGACGAGGACTAATTGCACCCAGGACTCCCTGTCCAGTACTATACGGCATCAGGGGGGCTACATCCGAATGTGTAGAGGAGGCTCACCACTGGATGCAAACTCGAAGTGATGTGGAACAATCAGTTCGATGGGGGGTACACAGAACGAATCAGTTGACCGACGATCATCTGGGCATGGTGACTTTTGGCACTGTAATCAGTTGCCCGGAAGAGGTCAAAGGGGCCCACTCAAACATATCAGTTCTCTCTGGAGGAAATAGGGTAGACTTAGTCGCGTTCTCAGAGGGCGGACCTGTAAACAGGCTTCTCAGAACGTTGCAGATTGGGGATCGAGTCGCATGGCTCGGACTCATTGCTCAAGATGATGCAATCCATCTCGAACGCTTGACTCTAGTGGATCAGGTGCCTAGGGTGATAGGTAGGCCGACATGTTGCAACAAATCAATGCGCAGCGGCGGCGCAGGCCAACAACTCAGGTGCAGTAAGTGCGGAAGCACGTCCCAGAGGGAGTGGAATAGCGAAGAAGCGGATTTGAGTGGAATTGAATTACTCGAAAACTGGTCACAACCCTCTCCCTCTAATCGTAGACATTTGGCCATGCCTCTTGAACTGGGCATTCCGGGAGCATAATCCATGGTGTCGGCAGATGTAGTAGCAGTGGTGCTGACTGCGACAGCATTACTCCTGCTCAGGGAACTAATACGAAGAAGGAGATTTGGAGATGACTCCGCTGAAAAATCCGAGTACTCTGGATCCGCTAGGAATCCCGATGCACTGCTATCTGCTGATGACCAAGCTCTAGAGGAACTAGACAGGCTCCTGGGCATCTATGGTGCGGACATGGACGAGTGAATCGAGCGTTCATACACCCTGAATGCAGCAATTTCTATCGAGAATGCTATACAATGCCATACCACCGCAAGGTCGTGTCACAGCAGAAGGAGAGGATACCACGACGACCTCCCCCAGATTTTGAAGAGTCGGAGGAAGGTATGATGGGGGCGATTGCAGATGCCGGATTCCTCAGTGTGGCATTGAACGATGCCAATCAATACGGCCCTCACGCGATGGTGATGCTTCTAGGTGTATTCGCATCACTGACAGGATTGATCCTTCTAGCATTGATGGCTCTTTAGTCCAGCATGGTGCGCGCTCTGGCCACCGCTTCGTCTACGATTCTCCCACTGTGCCCTAAATGACCTTCTGGACGAAACAAATCACTCAGTTCAGCGGAATCGAAAATATCTGATATTTTACTGTCGTTAGCGCATACAGCTTCCAAACCATCACCTCTGGAGAGCGCTTTCATTGAAGCCTCCCTCAAAATCTCGTGCGCTTCGTCCCTGGCTACGCCTTTGTCGACCAGCGCCAGCATGACCTTCTCAGCCATTACGAGCCCTTTCTGAGCGTCTATGTTAGCCCGCATCTTATCTGCATCAATCACCAGTGTTGAGAGGACCCTGTCGGTTTTAGCTAAGATGTCGTCTAGTAGGATCATCGAATGAGATAGTGTAAACCTCTCCGCTGAGGAGTTCGCAAGGTCTCTCTCATGCCACAACAGTGCGTTTTCGTAAGATGGCACAATCATAGAACGGACAATCCTAGCCAGACCACAGGCGTTCTCAGAAGTAATCGGATTGCGTTTATGAGCCATCGTCGAAGAACCAACCTGTTTGTCTGTATCGAAAGCCTCAGCGACCTCAGCAATTTCGGTTCTCTGAAGGTTCCTGACCTCTTGCAAGACCTTCTCGACACTGGTGGCGACATTTGCCATCCAGCCGACCCATTCGATGTAACGGTCACGTCCGACGACCTGAGTAGTGGCAACAGGAGTTCCGAGCCCCAGTTCCTCCATGATGAGACTCTGTAGTTCGAATGCTTGTTCGCCCTGTGCTGCACCGGTTCCAACCGCTCCTAGGAATTTTCCTGTGGTGGCACGAGAATACAGTTCTCCAAGCCTCTCAAGGTGCCTAGCGAATTCGTCCACCCAAACCGCGACTTTCAGACCAAATGTGATTGGTACCGCGGCTTGTCCATGTGTTCGCCCCAGCATCACAGTGTCTCTCTCACGCTCAGCAATCTCACACAGGGTCCTCATTAACTGCTTGAGGGCATCACGCTGCATCACTATGCTGTCCTTGATTTGCAGCGCTACAGCTGAATCGACTATGTCGTTGCTTGTGGCTCCTAGATGGATGCACCAACCAGCATCACCAGCAGCCTCAGCCATCGCCTTTGTCAGCGCCATGATATCATGCTTGGTTTCCGCCTCAATCTCATCTACTCTATCTGCCGTGACTATTCCAGGGTCAGCGATGTCTGCGATCTTGTCATAGTCCTCTGCACTTACCTTGCCAAGTTGGCAGTGAGCCCAGACTAGAGCCCTCTCTACCTCTAATTGACGAGTGTGCCGGCCCTCTCGAGACCAGATGTGCTTGGCCTCGTCACGACCGTATCTATAGTCCAACGGCGATACTGACACAGCCTTCCCCGTGACCAGCCGACCCTAGACCCCTGTTTGAGGCTAGCGCATGGAGGATAAGCTGGCTGATTCTATATTCCAAACACCTCTGGTGCCATCCCACAGGCTCTCAGCACTACATTCTATGCGAGCACTCATGTGTGGTGCTGCAAGTACTACAGTCTCAAACTCGCCTCCTTCGCCATCCAGATTGAATCTGTGTTTCTCGGCCAGCACTTCGAGTACGGCCAAAGACTCACTGTCTACTCTTCTTCCAAGCCAATCTTCACCCAATCCCTCGGATGACACTGATGCTATACGCGCATCGAATCCATGATCCACTAGAGCGTGCATGTGCTCGTGAGATCCGTGATGCCATAACGGGCTGTATGAGATTATACCTAGGCGCTCGCACATCATATCAATCCGTGTCTTCTGGTAGTCCGAGCGGAGTGCCCCTACTACAAGTGCGTCTAAGTCAGGTATATCCATCAAAATCTCAAGCTGTTCTGGTACATCCCAATCTTGTGGCCATGATTCAAAGAAAGCAGATTGGATATCGCTCTGTCCCCTCAGAGCCGCTTCCAACTCAAGAACCTCATACTCCTCTTCTCCTGAACTCAGAACTGGGAGCCACGGCACCCCCATAGATGCAGCCTGCAAGGCGGCTATGGCCGTCCCATTCAATTGATACATCATAGAATCGTCTCCTGAAACGTAGACAGTCACGAGACACTCTACTTCCCAACCTCTCATCGCGGCCCACCATGCTGCGTAAGCTGAATCTTTTCCGGCAGAAGCTAGAACTGCAACCCGCATGCCCTCGCGTATCGCTTCATCATCAAGAATGCCGCGATGCGCAAGACTCCATCCGACTAAGATTCATAAGACTCCGTCTTGGGTTCATCTTGTTGACCATGCAGCCCAGCGGACGCGGATATGACTCAGGAGTCTCTACCTTTTCACCAGACGGCAGGCTATATCAGGTCGAATATGCCCGTGAATCGGTGAAGAGAGGCACTACTACTGTGGGGCTAAAGTACCGCGATGGAGTCATACTGATAGTAGACAAGAGAATTTCCAGCAAGTTGGTAATAGCAGATTCTATTGAGAAAATGTATCAGATTGACGATCACATCGGAATAACTACCTCGGGCCTAGTTGCGGATGCCCGGCAACTAGTTGACCGCGCTCGTGTGCAATGCCAAGTCAACCGTATGACCTATGGAGATTCGATAGCAGTTACATCCCTAGTCAAGAAGATGTGTGATCATAAACAGTCTTTCACTCAGTATGGTGGCGCACGTCCGTTCGGAACCGCTTTGCTGATTGCTGGAATCGATGATGAGGGAATTCACCTGTTTGAGACCGATCCTTCCGGTGCCTACCAGTCGTATCAAGCCGGAGCTATCGGCAGGGGTCGCTCTGCTGTCATAGACCGCTTCGAGAGCAGTTGGAAGGCAAACATGACTCAAAATGCAACTATCAAGCTTGGATTGGAAGCCCTCAGGGAGTCCTTGGAGGACGATCTCAACTCTGACACCGTGGAGATAGCAGTTGTGAACTCAGATGGCTACTGCAAGCTGGATCACGAAACCACTCTGAAACACCTTGCGAAGCTATCCTGAGGACATTCATCTAAGGACGTCCCCCCCCTGTGCCATGCCATGGTCAGCCTCGACGACGCAGTACTCGCCCGTCTTGAGAAGGGCGGTTCTAGGTACGAGATTCTCGTCGACCCTGAATTGGTCGATACTTGGAAGAAGGATCCAACTTCGGTAGAATTGTCCGACCTGCTGGCCATAGACGAAGTGTGGTCAGATGCTAAGGCCGGAGACAGACCCACTTCCGATGCCCTAGAGAGAGTGTTCGGAAGCACAGATCTCTTAACCTGCGTGGACAAGATTCTCAGAGATGGTTCGTTACAACTGACGACTGCTCAGAGACGGCAGATGGTAGATGAGAGAATGAAGCAAATTGTCAATGAGATAGCGATGACGGCTACTGATCCGAAGACCAAGTTGCCACATCCACAGACCCGAATCGAGAACGCTCTACAAGAAGCTCGTTTCAAAGCCGATCCCTTTCTATCTGTGGAGCGCCAGGTGAAAGAAGCGGTGAATATATTGAAACCGATTATTCCACTTCAATTCATCACAATAAAATTGGCCTTCAAAGTACCTGGTAAGGATTACGGCGGAGTCAGTAATTTATTACGCGATTCCATGCAGAAGGATCAGTGGCTTCCAGACGGTTCGTGGGCCTGTGTCATCGAGGTCCCTGGGGGCATGAAGAACGAGATCATCAGTAGAGTGGCCAACCGCTCTTCAGAGGTGGAAGTTAGGGAAATGGACTGAGGCACACCGAAGGTGTTTGCATCAACGGTTATGAAGGATGGGCGGGTCGCGCGGCCAGATAACATGAGTGTTAGCAATGACGCGGGCGGACCGCGAAACCAAGGACGGGCTTCCCTGCTCGTCGCACCGGGAGAGGATCTCGGAGAATCAGAGGGCCACGAAGCCGGCCATGGCGTCCTAGAAATGGACGGGCGGCTGCGTGCGACGAAGCATGGAAGAGTGAACGACAATGGCACTGAGATTGCCATAGAGCCGCTTCGAACGGCCTACATACCGCGGCCGAGCGATTTGGTCATTGGATATGTAGAGGGATGCACCAACAACATATGGTTCATCGACATAGGAGCCCCATTCAACGCGATATTGCCGATGAGCCTTGGGCCCGGTAAGGCTGCATTCGGAGGGACTAGGAGTCTCATGGATATCGGCGAGGCCGTGCTGTGCAGGGTGCAAGAGGTCGAGGAGACCCATTCTAGTGTAGTCACCATGAAGGGCATGGGTCTGCGAAAGATTCGCTCTGGTAACATCGAACAGGTCGACCCGCATTTACTCGGACGACTCATAGGCAAGGGAGGAAAGGCCCTGCGCCAACTCAAGGAGGACACCAATTGCAGAATCATAGTCGCTGACAACGGCAGAGTTTGGATAGACGGGGAGTTCGACGGTATCGTCGCTGCCCGTGATCAGCTCAGTGCCATGTCAGACGACGCCAAATCAACAGGAGTTGATGCCTGATGGGAGGTTATGGCGACGTGCAGATGATTGACGAGAACGGCGTTCGAGTGGATGGCCGAGGACCAGGCGACTTGAGACCTGTCTCGATTGAGACTGGAGTTATCCCTGTCGCAGACGGCTCTGCTCGCGTGATATGGGGTACCAATCATGCAGTAGCAGCAGTATACGGGCCTATGGAATGTCACCCAAGGAAGATTCAGCGGCAGGACCGCGCCGTACTGGATGTACGCTACAATATGGCCCCCTTCTCAACACCCGACCGGATGCGACCCGGTTTCAACCGTCGAAGCAGAGAAATCAGTAAAGTCACTGCAGATGCCCTTGAGAGTGTAGTGTTGCTGGAGATGTATCCTCGATGTAAGGTCCGAGTCGAAATTGAAATTCTATGTGCCGAGGCCGGAACCCGTTGCGTGGGCTTGACCGCCGCTTCGGTTGCCTTGGCTCATGCAGGAATCCCCATGACAGACATGGTGGTTTCTGTGGCTTCTGGCAAGATCAACGGTGTTGTTGTGTGTGACTTGAACAAGGAAGAGGACAATTACGGGGAGGCCGATTTACCTATGGGAATCCTTCCTAACTCGGGGGAACTCGTGTTCCTACAGTTGGATGGCGACCTGTCACCAGCAGAGTTCCAAGAAGCATGGGATTACAACATGGAAGCAGCGATGGTGGTCCATCAAATAATGGTCGACGCGCTCAAAGGAGGCGATGCGTGATGGCAATTCCTATAGTTCCACAGTTACTACGGGCTCATCTGGCCGAATTGGCCGAGAATGACGAGAGGCATGATGGCCGTGCACGATGGGAGCCTAGGGACACAGAACTCGAGATTGGTGTCCTGCGGAATGCCGAAGGATCTGCAAAGGTTAGGATGGGTGACACCATCGTATACGCCGGTGTTAAATTCCAAATTATGACTCCATATCCAGATCGTCCTAATCAGGGTGGTCTGATGTGCAGTGCTGAGATTAGACCCGTAGCAGGACGCAACTGGGAACCAGGGCCTCCTAGTCCAGAGTCGATAGAACTCGGACGGGTTGTCGACAGAGGGATACGCGAGTCAGGATGCATAGACGTTGATAATCTCTGCATCATTCCTGGTGAGAAGGCCTGGCAGGTCATTCTAGATCTGTTTGCAATTTCTGATGACGGCAACCTGTTCGACGCCTTTGCTTTGGCAGCAATTGCGGCATTGAAGTCTGCAATGCTTCCTGAAGAGAGGTTCGAAATGAGTGACAGTGACAGGCCGCTACCGGTAGCCAAGACTCCCATAATGTGCTCCTATCACAAAGTCGGTGGACGTTTCGTTTACGATGCTGATGGAAGGGAGGAACTCGGTGGAGATGAGCGAATACATATCACACTAGGTGATGACGGACACGTTCATTCTCTCCAGAAGGGACTAAAGGGCATATTCACGGAAAGTGAGTTTTCTGAAATCATGGAGCACGCTCAGAGCAGATGCAAAGAGCTCCGAGAGATGGTGCTTAATGCCGAGGAGGCAGGTTGATGGCTAAGAGGACGCAGAAAACGGGCCTTACAGCACGTTTCGGTTCTCGATACGGCGTGAGCGTGCGTAGGAGAGCAGGCTCAGCAATCAAGAAGAAGTCTAGGAAATACACTTGTCCCGTATGCCAATATCAGAAGGTTCGGCGCAAGGCAGCAGGAATCTGGGAGTGTCGCAAGTGTGACCACACCTTCACTGGAGGCGTCTGGGAACCATTCACTCGAGCAACAGATTCCAATAACAGAATCATCCGCCGTTCGATGGAGGGTGCTACTGCTACAGATATGACGGTTATCGCTCAGCAGGCGGCATTGGACTATGAGCGAAAGATTGCAGAGGCTGAGTTAGATGGCTCCGAGGAAGAGTGAGTCGTCAAGACTCGTGCTTAGATTGACTCATGAGGATGCGGATGCTTTAGCCGCATCCTTAATCACCGAGGCTGAATTCAGTGATATCAAAGGTACCATAGAGGTCACTGAACGGGCAACAAGCATGGTGGACTTGAGGGCTAGATGGAACACTTTGATGCGTGGGTTAATTGCATCAGAGCAGGTATTGGGAATCACAGAGGGGAATGAATGACCGAATCTGATGTGTCAGCACAGGGCCTACAGGCCGTAGCCCAGGATCTGCAATTGACTAGATCGCAGTTGCAGGCTGTCACTGCGCAGGTTAACGAAATTTCATTGACGATTGAAGCCCTATCGACTCAAGAGTCTTCACGACCTGTATTCAGAGCAGTAGGAAATCTTCTACTAGAGGTGGACGACCGAAAAGCCCTCACCAAAGAGCTAGAAGATTCGAAGTCAACTTTCAAGAGTCATGCAGGCAGATTGGCAGAGAGGGAATCTGCATTAGTTTCGCAGTATGAGCAGATGGCTAAGGTATTCGAGGCCCAGTGAGGTCAAGATGGCTACCGAAGACTCGTCGAAAACTCGTCTGCAAGATGATTTTCTCAAGTTCCGGCAGACTATGCTAAGAGGAGACGTTGCAACAGCTATCAATGACTCTGTAAGCATCCTTGAGCGTTCAAGGTCCAAAGAAGAGAGAGACCCTGCCATTGAGGCCATGATACGAATGGAGAGGACGTTACACATACCCAACGACCCTTCGTTGGTCGGTGTGGAGTTGAGGTGGTGTGCAGATAGGATGAATGCATTGTCTCCTGGATCGGCGAGCCATGGAGTATGCCTACTCAATTTAGCAGCATGGCACCGAAACAGAGGGGAGACGATGATGTCACTAGCTACTCATTCAGACATCTCCTTGTCTGCAGGGCATCCAATCGAGATAATCGGTCTTTCCAGATTGGAGGCGGCAAGAATCCTAATTGGTCTTGATGATCTCGACCCCGCGATGAGACACTTGTGGTCTGCGAGAGATTACTTGACGAAATCGGGTATGTCCCCCGAGGCCTTGTCCGCTTCGCTAGAGTGGCTGGACCTAGCGCTTGAGGAAATCGGCAGCGAATCTCCTAGGATGTCCGTTCGCATTACTGAGGCTACACCTAGGAGTAAACCGGGAAATACATGGGTGCCAGCGAATCCGGAAGACATCAGAGATGTTGTAGAATCATTGATGCCAGTCTTGCTTGCAGATGTCTCAGGTGATGAACGAAAGGATCTAGGATTGATATTGGATGCTGCAGAGGCACTCGGAGAGGATTCGTGGTTGAAAAAAATCTCTGAGAGAGTTTCTGAGATTCAAGACTCGAGTGTTGTCGCCGCACTCCAATCGTGAACCAGCATCTTTTCAATCTCTTCAGAATCCCATGCAATATCATGCGGTATCTGCATACACCATCCCACTTCTTCGATTCCATGCTCTGGAGATTGCCATGATACGGGTCCAGGTTCTTCTTCTACTTCTATCCACACAACATGCCCACCTTCGACTATGTCAGAATCGTAAGCTTTAGCTGTCCCCAACAATCCTGTTTCCTCGAATAACTCTCTCAAAGCAGATTCTTCAATCGCTTCTCCTTCATTGATCTTGCCACCGGGTAGTTCCCAACCTCTCTTAGCATCACGTACCATCACCCAGCATACTTCTCCGTTATCCAAAGTCGAAGTGGTCCAGGCCAAAACGAATGCTTCAGTCATGAATATCCTTCCTAATTGATTCCACCAGATCAATTGCCCCCTCGACTCCTTCAGCAGCCATTCTCCGGGCTAGGAAAAAGCCCTCAGACAAACGCCCCTCAGAGAGGAGTAAGTGAACTTCTTCCAGAGGGTTGCTGGAAACCTCATCGGATTTATTCACCGTAGTCGGAATATTTTCGATATTGGGTGTGGCCAATTGCTGCATCCGAGTCAAGAAATCTACGCGCCGAGTTACTTCAGGTTCCTTCCACGGTCCTTCAGTTCTCCCGTCCATCTTCGCTTCCATCCTATCTCGAAAACGATCCCTAATATGAATATCAGGAAAGTGTGTCTGTGCCTGATCATAGCACATCCACGCTTGCTCGAACTCACCACGCCTCTCGTGCATCCGCCCTAGTTCTGCCCAGGCCTCATGGTTGCTAGGTCGCTGTGCCAGAATAATTCTGGAGAGTTCTAGATACTGTTCTTCCATCCCACTATCTCTTACCCTTTCCAACCGTCTAGAGAACAATACATTGGCTCTTTGATCCGTTAAATCAAGGTTTTTGACCCGCTCAATAAAATCTCCAAGAGTCACATCTGATTGCGAAGTCGATGCCCACCATTCATCTGGATCTAAGGGATCCGCCATCAAACTAGCTTCAAGTATTGGATATCCAGATTGATTCATGCTTACTTCGTCAAGTTGTGCCAATGTCTCAGGATCGCGGCCGAGAATAGTGAACAACTCGTTTAGAACCGCTCGAATCCCATGCTCATCTCCCGATTCTAGTTTTACTTGCACCAGAATCCTCCAATTCTCAGGATTGGTAAAATCGTGCAGCACGGCCTGTCTAGCACTCTGTTCAGCCCATTTTAGGTTCTGCGGATCCGATTCAGTCAATGAGAGAAACTTTTCCGCCTGGCTCCTGTGCCTGTTCCCCAGGCTTCGCCGAGGGTGCTGTAACTTCGTAGACATGTCATCGGTAGTTTTGGCCATCTGATCCTCACAGGACCGATTCGAACGGTCCACGGTCCACTCCTATGGGTAGGGTTGCATCCATTCCGATCTTACTAGTTGAACCGTCTTCGTCCCTACTCGGGTCCAGTGACGAGCCTTTCTGACCTGTGAGGATGACTGTGTCCGTATCGGGCTGCCATCTAGTCATCAACGCCCATTCGACCCTAATCGGATTAGCTATGTCTATGTCTTCATCCACCACTACGACTTGCTTCATTGAACGATGCCCATCGAGTGCAGCATGTATTGCCTTGATACCATCTCCCTCATGTTGTGGCTTAATCTGGACCACAGATGACAGCCAACCACAACCTCCCTCAGTTAGATAGACATCAGTACAATTGACAACTTCAGAGACAGCCGCCTTGATGGTCGGAGCACGTGGCATCCCCATCAGAGTCCTGTGCTCTACTCCGGCTGAGATCAACGCGTGGAACACAGGCTCCGAGCGATGATATACTGAGTCGTATTCTATCACAGGTTCCTGCCGTACTTCATCAACTGTACCAGTGATGTCGACGTAGGGTCCTTCCTCATCCAATTCTAGGGTGATTCTGGCTTCCATAGCATACTCTGAGTCGGCTGGCACAGCAATTCCATTAGGGAGCCGGACCATACGCAGTGGTTTGCCATGCAGTCTGTTATGAAGGGCGGCAGCTACAGTGAGTTCATCTAGATCCTCATTGAAAGACATAGCAGCAGCCAGAAGAACGGTAGCATCTGCTCCGTTGACAACTGCAATAGGGACTTCATCTCCATTAGCCCGAGCTTTTTCGTACATGGTCCGTAGATGCCTCGGAACGAATCTAGCCACACAGTGCCGTTTTCCTCGGAGCAACTGACGGTGATACGACATGTTACGTACGCCGTCATACTCTGCTATGATGACCGATGCGGATTGATATCTCCCCGCATCCTCTTGGTAATGCCTAGGTATAGGTATCTTCTGCAGGTCAATAGGTTCCTGTTTGCACTGAAGTACTTCAGCATCGGCAGCATCGACTACTAGGGGGGACTCAGGATTGGCCATCCCCCAGGCAAGCACGTCGATGAGTTCGCCGGGGCTGACTGAGAAAACCTCGCACAGACGGTCCCTGACCAGTACATCGAGTGCAGCTCTGTGTCCGGGAGATTCAATGATTTCACTGAACACTACTCCTTTGCCCCCTGATGCAGAAGCCCTGTCAAACATCTCCAAATTTACGCTGACAGCATTATCGTCGCATTCGACCCCGTGTAGCAAATCACGGAACGCCATGGTGTCGTCGCTGTGCCTAATCGGTTTGAATGTTAGCAACGTCAAACCCCTCTAGTCTGCACTCACCTATGGTGAGTCCGTCACGCTCTTATACCATCGGTGGGTCGGCGGGGCGTCAGTTTGAGGCGTATACTTGGGTCGTGGATTATTCTCTGGACCGAAGATGAAGAAAGACCGTAAGAGATATCGCTGGAAGGAACGCAAGTTTCGAAACCGCCAATTCAAACGTATAGCAGGCGGTGTTCTCAAGCATGACCCACTTCGAGGGAGTACTCAAGGTAAGGGTATAGTGATTGAGAAGGTAGGTTTCGAGGCCAAGCAACCGAATTCCGGAATACGTAAGGCAGTCAAGATTAGTCTGATTAGAACTGGGAATAAGTTGACCGCCTTCGCACCAGGAGACGGGGCCATATCATTCATCGATGAGCATGACGAGGTCCTCGTTGAAGGAATTGGTGGGAGCAAGGGGCGGTCGTATGGTGATCTGCCCGGTGTCCGATTCAAAGTAATCAAGGTTAACGGAGTATCTCTCGATGAGATGGTTCGCGGACGTAAGGAAAAGCCAATCAGGTGAGGTGTCCGAATGACCAATGAAGAGCAGGAAGAGCAGGAGGCACCTATTGCCGGCATCGGTACTATGGTGTTCGGTAAGTGGGATGCATCCGAAGTTACTTGCGATGACCCCGGACTGGCTCCATACATCAATCTCACAACAATAGGAACCCCTCATTCAGGTGGTAGGCACGCCAACGCGTGGTTCGGCAAGTCCAAACTTTCCGTTATCGAACGCTTCATCAACAATCTGATGCGAACAGGTAAGTTCTCTGGTAAGAAGCAGCACTGTGTCAAAGCGTACGAACAGGCTCTGGACAAAATAGCATCCAAGAGCGGACAGAATCCACTTCAGAAGTTCATCGATGCAATTGTTGAAGCCGCTCCTTGTGAGGAGACGACCCGCATTAAGGTTGGAGCAGTTAGTCAGCCTAAGGCTGTGGATTCGTCACCTAGTCGCAGATTAGACATAGCATTGCGCAACATCTCCATCGGTGCGGCCGCTGCGACAGCCAAGAGCCGTCGTACGCTTACTGAAGGAATAGTTTCAGAACTGTCCAAGGCAGCTGAGGGAGACGTCAATTCTTACTCGGTAGGGAAGAGAGAAGAGATTGAGAGAATCGCGGCGTCCGCGCGATGAGTTCCGTCACCTTCCAAACAAGGTCGCTGAGAGTAGATTGAGTCGGTCTTACAATCGGCTTTATGAACCGTTGTCAGGTCGCCGCATCATTCAGAGGTATAGCCATGGGTCGTAAGGAAGACAACATCAAGCGAGCGACTGAGGTCATGCACGATCGCGAGAGAATACGGAACCTAGCAATAGCAGCACATATCGATCACGGCAAGACGACTTTGTCAGACAATCTGATAGCAGGCGCGGGCATGATGTCAGAGGAATTGGCAGGTAAATCACGTGTGCTGGACTTTGACGATCAAGAGAGTGCTCGAGGAATCACAATCAACGCAGCCAGTGCTTCAATGGTACACACAGTAGAGACTGAAGACTACCTAATCAATCTCATAGACACCCCAGGTCACGTTGACTTTGGTGGCGATGTCACAAGGGCGATGCGGGCTGTGGATGGATGCATCATACTGACCTGTGCGGTGGAAGGTGCTATGCCACAGACAGAGACAGTGGTTAGACAGGCACTCAAAGAGAAGGTGAGACCAGTTCTCTTCATCAACAAGGTAGATCGTTTGATCAACGAACTACAAGTTACTCCCGAAGACATGATGAGCAGGTTCGAAGATCAAATCACGAGGGTAAACACCCTAATCAGGCAATTCGCACCTTCTGAACACCGCAAAGACTGGCAGGTTAGCGTGATGGATGGAACCGTTGCATTCGGATCAGCATTCCACAATTGGGGAATTACTATACCCTATATGAAAAAATCAGGTGTGAATCTCACACAAATTTTTGAGTATTGCCATAACGAGGAACAGAAGGAACTGGCCAAGAAGTCACCTGTGCACGAGGTTCTACTCGACATGGCCGTAGAGAAACTGCCTTCACCGATTGTGGCGCAAGTGTACAGGATACCCAATATTTGGCAGGGCGATTTAGAATCGGAAACGGGTACGGCAATGCTCAGTTGTGATTCAGAAGGCCCTCTATCTCTGATGATCACCAAGATATGGATGGATCCACATGCAGGAGAGGTAGCTGTTGGGCGGATATACTCGGGCACTATCAAGCACGGCGATTCAGTATGGGCTCTCGGAGGCGCCAAACCAGAGCGTGTACAGCAGGTGAGCATGATGGTGGGCAGTGATAGAATCCAGGTCCCTGAAGTTTCTTCTGGTAACATAGTCGCACTGACCGGTGTGCGTAGTGCAGCGGCAGGCGTCACGGTTACACGGGATGAGGACGCGACTCCGTTCGAAGCAATTCGGCATTACTCTGAGCCTGTGGTAACTGTAGCAGTAGAGCCGAAATCAATGAAGGATCTGCCAAAATTCATCGAATCTCTAAGAACACTCGGTAAGGCAGATGCATCTCTTGAAGTCTCCACAAATCAAGAAACTGGAGAGGCGTTGCTAGCTGGAATGGGTGAGTTACACCTCGAAATCACGGTATACAGGTTAGAGGAAGAGCAGGGAATAAAGGTCACAGTCAGTGAACCGATAGTGGTGTACAGAGAATCAATTTCATCCGATAACACAGGACGTGCCTTTGAAGGCAAGTCCCCAAACAGACACAACCGTTTCTACATCGAAACTGAACCACTTCCTGATGATGTCACTAACGCTCTACGCGAGGGCACTTTCGGAGATGGGGCAGTTAGGAATAAAGATGCCAAGGAGATAGGAGACAGGTTCGCTGAGTTCGGTATGGATAAGGATCTGATGCGTAAAATTTACGCTATCCATGGAACAAATGTTCTAGTGAATGACACCAAAGGAATTCAGAATCTACATGAGACACGTGAGTTGATTATTGAGGGATTCAATGACGTATGTAAGAAGGGTCCCGTAGCCGAGGAGCCATTGATGGGCGTAATGGTCAGGCTCGTAGATGCTAAGTTACACGAGGACGCTATTCATAGAGGCCCCGCGCAGACAATTCCCGCTGTTCGCAAAGCGGTCAAGGGAGCACTGCTACGCTCCAAGTCAGTAATTTTCGAGCCCATGCAGAATATCAGAATTGATGCACCCAACGATGTCATCGGCGGCGTTACACGAGAAGTCACCACACGTAGAGGAGTAATTGAAGACATGCCGATAGAGGGCAATACGGCCAGTGTCATAGGAGTCATGCCTGTCGCAGAATCTTTCGGATTCTCTAATGATATTCGAGCAGCTACTCAAGGAAGGGCGGTTTGGAACACAGAGAATGCTGGATACGTCCATCTTCCTCCAAGCCTATTCCATAAGGTCACTGCAGAGATAAGGGAGCGCAAGGGTCTGAAGTCAGAGATTCCAGACGAGCTTCAATACACCGACTGATTAGTTGATACGAGTTAACTGGAAATCAGTTAATTCTCTAAGAATGGACAATGCAGGACTTTCATCCAGTGTATCCAGACAACCATGGGCGAGAGAATGAAAATGCATAGCACGCTGCTTGGCATAGTCTATGGATCCACAGGATTCTAATTCAGAAACAGCTTGAGCAAGTTCCTCATCACCGCATTCACCAACTCCGAACACCTTTGTGAACATTGGTAATTCGGAACCGCATTCTAGAGCGTGTATTGCAATCAGTGTCCTCTTACCCTGCACAACGTCAGAACCAGCCGGTTTTCCTAATGTCTCGGTGTCTCCGGTGATATCAATCAAGTCGTCCATCATCTGGAAGCACAATCCTAGATTCAATCCCCACTGGGCCATGTTCTTCACAGTAGCATCATCTCCACCAGCCAACTTAGCTCCGGTCATTGCGCAAGTCTCGAACATAGCCGAAGTCTTCCCTGCTATCATGGAAATGTAGTCGGCTTCACTCACGTCTTCGCGATTTTCGAATTCCATATCTACCATCTGTCCTTCGGCAACCTTTCTGACCATCTCTCCTATCGATCTAACAAGGAACGGTAGATTTTCATTCTCTATATGCGGCGACTCCGCAAGAATCTCGAACCCTACGGCTAACATAGCATCTCCAGCGTTAATAGCGGTCGCATCGTCATATGCTACGTGGACTGCATCCAGGCCCCTACGTATTCGATCCTGATCCATAATGTCGTCATGTACGAGGGTGAAGTTGTGAATAATTTCGATACTTGCTCCAAGAGTGTAATGCCCCTCGTGGGCTTCCCCTACAGCTTCACCAACTAAGCGTGGTAGGATGGCTCTGAGACGCTTACCCCCACCTGCGAAAAGATGAGTCATTGCACCATGCAATCTTTCTTGTTTCATCTTACCTAGACTGGCCATAATGACTTCTTCGACGATTTCCCTGTGTTCCTTCAAAGCACCCATCAATGTAGGATTGCCATCCATATCTACTTCTCCGAAATGTACCACATCATCCCTGGGCAAGGGGAATTCCGGGAGGAAGTCCGCCAAGAATTCATTGTATAGCAACTTGAACCAAGGGGCAACGAGTTCATCTTTCCAAATTCCCGTGCCCTGCAGCATCTCATACATTTCATATGGCTGCAACCATCTAACTTCTGAAATCTCATTAGGATTGAAATCAACATGTAAATCGTTTACTAATTCCTGAGGGAGATTGGCCACAATAACATGGTCAACTTCATTCTCCGCCCAATTTTTATCCCACCTACATTCATACTGGAATCTTCCTATGTGTTGGAAATCAATTTGATCTAGTTGCTGTAGCGGTATTCCCAATTCTTGGTGTAGTTTTCTCTTTGCAGCATTAATCACTCCACTGACGGCATCCTCATTCTCACCAGGGATATCGAGAGGGTGACTGCAGCAGGTATTTGCCCAGACAGAAGGAAAGGTAATCTTGTCATCGGATCTCTTCTGTACCAATAGATCAGTATGACCTTTGAACAATAACACACTGAATGCGCGATGAAGAATACCATCACCATGGTGGCAATCCATCTTGCTAGCAGAGCCAATGGCATGGTCATCAGCATCGACTAGGATGCATCTCTCGGCCATCATATCCACTTGAGACTCATCGTGTTCGTAAAGAATCTCTGAGTCGATTTCTTCTTCCATACTATATTCGCCGAGAATACGCTTGCATATAACCGAAATGCTATGGTTACAGTCACACATCAGATTAACATGTTTAGTGCAGTACCCTAGTACCTATCGTATCGCCTTTAGATACAACAGTTAGCATCCTACTGGGAACTGTTCCATTGAGGAGCCACACATCATCAACCCGCCGAGCTATCAATGACGCACAATGAGCCTTCAGCATAATTCCACCAGTCACATCAACATCCGGGTTATGGGATTTTGAGAAACCCTCATCTAATTTCCATGTTGGCAGCAGAACAGAGCCAGGCTCGTTAGGTGGACTATCCATGAGTCCATCGACATCTCCCAAAAGGAAGATGCATGCAGATACATCAGGTACCTCACACCCCAGACGCACCATGATGTGGTCTCCTGACAGAATTCCAAATCTAGTATCGTCTGCTGTATCTACTACATCGCCGAAGGTAATTGGAATTGGTTGTTCAGGATCTCTAGCGAAAGAATCTAAATCACCTTGGAATTCAACACCCACTCCTGTAGCCCACTCTCTTGGCGGCATCACTTCGCACTCAATTCCGACATTCATTAGGGACGTCACGACGTATTCATTGAGGTCATCCATATCTGAGCGAACTCTAGATATTGCATTCGACTGTTCTTCGGAGATTTCTCGGTCGTAGCCTTCTGATAACTTCCATTTCCTTGCTTCTAAGTGCCCGAATGAACCCGCTCCGTGAACGATGATTACAGAGTAACCAGAATCCTTCAGTTCCCTAATGACAGCAGATACTGCATCAACACGATCCAATCTGACCTGTCTGTACATCGACTTGTCAGTGATGAGTCCTCCACCCAGTTTCACTATGACTCTGGACATATTACTCATTGTTGCCATGAGGTGCATGACTTAGCCTCTCCCGTAGTTTATGACGGGAGCCCCCGTGAGGGCTATGTGAGTGATGGCGAGGCAATAGAACAGTACCAGAGATGGTTGCAGGCTAGGTTAACCACAGTTGAGCAGATTGAGGACCTAACTGAGAGAAGCAGAGCCACCAAACAAATTGAATCAGCTATCCAACTTGCAATTCAATACAGACAAATTATCGCAGTAGATGGAGGCGACATACCTCCTCCTTTTGCCGAAAGAGACTCTTCAGTAAGGTTGGTTGAGGATGAGAGTGTCACAGCCACTGCAGTATCAAACGATTCAGTTTGTAAGAACTGCGAAGCTGCTGTTAGCGAGGATTTGGACTTCTGTCCAGCATGCGGTGAATACCGCTGATTACTCCTCTTCGTCCCAGTGCACCCTAGCCAATTCGTACTCAGGGTGGTCATTGGCAACGACTGACAAGTACTCTGCTGGAGCTTTGTCTGCTAGGTACACGGTAATGCCAGCATGCCATATGGTCTCACCCGCAGCAACCATCCTGGCAGTATCGACCTCAAGCAGAGTTGGAAGTGTGTGATGAACATGTCCGGCCTCTGCTGCAGAACGAATGGATGCCGACAAGTGGACATGCGAGCGACCACTTGGTTCCACACCCAACTCTAGCAGATTGTCGCACTCATCTGGTGAGCAGGGATAATACAGGGCCTCTGGGATGTTATCAGTTGGTAAGTCCAACTCGATTTCTAATGTATGCCCATATGTGGCTCTAATCATGTTCCCTCTGACTTCATATCGGCCCTTTGGATCAGTTTCTGAGATCGCTCGGAAGTGATGAGGCCTGAGCCAATGGTTTCTCTTTTCATCCGAGCCCTTGAATTGCTTGACTATGTCCTTGACATCTATCCAACCGTTAATATCCATTTCAAGATTGAACTTTTCCGGTGCATGCCTCAGGACTAGTGCTAGACGCCTCGCCATACCGTTCCTCTCCCCCGTTCTCATGATGAATTTCCCTTCAGAATTACATGCAGGACACAGGTGGTCATCGGCGTAGTAGCCGTGATTGGCACACTCTCTAATCATAGTATCAGACCTTCGAGAGTAATACCTCTCATGAACCTCACGGTTGAGCACTATCTCTCATCCTTCGCTGGTCAATGGTTATCTGTGAACACTCAGCCGTCGGTCCGTGAAAGCAGTAATCGTGGATTGGGCGCGCTCTCCTTTTCACAGGGCTCACAAGGGGGAGTTGCGCGGACTCCGTCCAGATGACATGGCTAGCCAGATAGTCAAGGGTTTAATCGCTAGGAATGACATCGATGCAGATGATTTTGACGACCTTATGATGGGTTGTGGTTATCCAGAGGCCGAACAGGGTTACAACATAGGTAGACTAGTCACTTTCTTAGCAGGTTTGCCCGACAGTGTGCCAGGAATGACCTTCAACAGACTATGTGGATCTTCAATGCAGGCCGTGCTGTCAGCCGCAGCAAATATCGAATCGGGTTGGGGCGATTGTTACTTGTGTGCGGGTGTTGAATCGATGAGTAGGGTAAAGCGTAGGGGATTCAATTGGAGCCCTCACCCCGGCCTTGAACTCGGTTGGCCCGAAGCATACGTTACAATGGGTCAAACAGCAGAGAACATTGCAGATAATTGGGAGATAGGGCGAGCAGAACAGCAAATTTTCGCACTAGAATCTCATAACAAAGCTACAACTGCTTTTGAGGAAGGTAGATTCAATGACGAGATTATTCCGGTAATTGACGGAGAAACAATCATCGAAGTGGATGGTTGCATTAGGCCAGACTCAACATTGGATGCAATGTCTGGACTAAAGCCAGTATTTTCCGAAAACGGTACGGTTACCGCTGCGACATCATCTCCACTCACTGATGGTGCGGTTGCTATGATTGTCTGTAGTGAGGAATTTGCTTCTGAAAGAGGACTCAATCCCATAGCAAGAATTGTTTCGGGTGCAGTAAGTGGATGCCCGCCGGGGATTATGGGCATCGGGCCCGTTGAAGCCACTAGGAAGGTTTTGGAGAGAACTGGATGGGACAGCGAATCTATTGATTTGTACGAATTAAATGAAGCGTTCTCTTCTCAGAGTCTAGCTGTAATCTCAGAGTTGGGACTGGAGGCATCAAAGATCAATATTGATGGTGGTGCCATAGCGCTAGGCCATCCCTTAGGTGCTTCAGGGGTGAGAATCACCGGGAAAGCAGCATCTCTCCTCAGGCGAACAAATTCCAAAAGGGCAATTGCCACGATGTGCATAGGAGGGGGTATGGGAATAGCCATCGCTTTGGAAACTCCATGATTACTCCTCTTCAGAATATACCAATCTTTCACTGCAATTCGGACATATGTCGTTAATTGTTAATTGATTGGGAAATACTGCCAAAACGCTATGACACGATGGACAAGTTGCTAGTATCTCTTGTTCGAATTCATTTCTAGAATATTGAGAAATATTTGTCCCTCTGTACCACATATCATATGATGGATTCTTCATTGTTGATATCTTCTTCAATGTAGAGGTGCCCAGTAGGATTAGAACTACTGGGAGCAGAATTTCCTTACTCTCTCCTATTAGATAGCCAATACCGCCCAATACTCCAAGCAACAAAAATGCAGCACCAGTAAATCCAAGGCTGGCTATCCCTAGATTAATGCCACTAGGACTACGTCTTAGCATGGAGATTACCGAAACAATGCCTAATGGTATCAGTACCAAGCCAAGAAGCATATAGAACACGAATATTGAGGCCGACCCCGAATTACCCATTGTAGTCAACAGCAATATCAACAACACTACATCGATTGCGATGAACCTTGTTAGATGCCTGTGCAACAACTCCATCCTACCCGGTCCCATGTCCCGATTACCGCCGCAAAGAATACTTTTCCTTTGTCGACGCACTCATGAAGCCCCGTGCTCTCGCATATACATGGTCAACGACGCCGATGTAGAGTCTCGTGGCCGTAGCCTTGCAAATCATCGAGTATTACTTGTTGTCACTGGCGGCATAGCAGCCGTAGAATCTGTGAGGCTATCGAGGGAGTTGAGACGCCATGGAGCAGTACTCAGTATCCTCATGACCAGCGAGGCTGAGAAGATCATCACTCCACTGGCATTGTCATGGGCATCAGGAACCACTGCCTTGACTGGATGGAATCATAAGATGGCGCAATTAGATGATTATGATGCAATATTAGTTGCCCCAGCCACAAGGAACACCATTTCAAAACATATTCACGGACTCATCGACTCTCCTGCAACAATGGCTCTTTCTGCAGCCCGCGGTAACGAGACTCCAATGCTATTCGTACCCTCAATGCACTCTGACCTGTTCGATGACCCAGTAACTTCGGAACATATTGCTGCCCTACGTAATGAGGGAAGTACAGTTATGTTCGAAGAACCACAGGAAGGTCGAAGAAAGCAACCAGATGCTGTTTCTATCGTAGCGGAGTTATGTAATTTAGTGAATTCAGAGTTGCCCGACAGGAAGGTTGTTGCGATTACCCTAGGGGCCAACCGAGCTCCAATCGATGCAGTGAGGGCTATTCAGAATGCTTCGTCAGGATCTACTGGATGGACCATTGCACAATATCTCCACAGAATGGGGCACAGGGTGATTTGCATAGCCGGAAAAACTTCAGTAGCACCAGAATTCACATTACCCGACGTACGAAGGGGAGGCTCTCCGAATGAAATGCTGGCAGTATGCTTGGAGGTTGCTTCATCTGACCCAAAGCCCGATGCTTGGATATACTCAGCAGCTGTGTTGGATTACTTCACCAAACCTCTGAGTGAGAAGAAGCCCAGCGGCGATAAATCATGGGATATCTCATTGACCGAGGGGCCTAAGCATATCTCTGAAATTGCACCATTCGTGAGCGGTGCTAGGAGAATAGGCTTCAAACTGGAGACGGGGGTTTCAGTGGAAGTATTAATCGATAGAGCGAGGCAACAAATTGAGCGTTATGGAGTCGATGCTGTAGTGGCAAATCTGAAGGAGGAGGTGCATAATCAAGACTCCCCTCGAGGCCGCATCGTACTACCAGACGGCACTGTACAGATAATGCGTGACGACGCCAATCTATGTGAGGCCGTGGAGTCATTATTGCACGATTCTTAATGGCGCCCCTGCGTCACATTCAAGCAGCGCACATGAAGGACGAGTAATCATGGGAGGTCCGAGAAAGGCCAAGAGGGGTATCCCCCCTAAGTCCGATTTCAACTCATGGTATCCTGCCATAGTCGAGATCGCTGATTTAGTTGACAAGAGATACCCTATCAAAGGCATGGATGTATGGAAGCCCTATGGGTGGAAGACAATGTCTCTCATAGATGCACTTACACGATCGCAAATGAGTCGAACAGGTCACGAGGAGTATAATTTCCCCTTGCTCGTACCTGAGGATCTCTTGGACAAGGAGAATCAGTTAGTATCGATGCTCAAAGCAGCTAGGGATGCAGGTGTTGACCCCTCTGAGTTGAGGATGGGGGAAGAAGAGAGTGGTTTTGAGAAGGAGGTATACTGGGTTAAGCACGGAGGGAATAATGAACTGGAGGTGCCAATGTTCCTCCGGCCGACATCTGAGACTCCAATGTATACGATGTTCTCTTTGTGGGTTCGGAGCCATGCAGATTTACCACTGAAAACATTCCAGATAGTAAACACCTTCCGTTACGAAACCAAGCAGACTAGGTCATTCATAAGAGTCCGTGAAATACACTTCTTCGAAGCTCACACAGTTCATGCAGATGAGCAGGGGGCCACAGAACAGATTGCTGAGGACGCCGAGATTGTTCAGAGGTTGTTGCATGAGTTATGCTTTCCCGCAATAGTTTCCAAGCGACCCATATGGGATACGTTTCCAGGAGCTTGGTACTCTACTGCTGTAGATGCAGTGATGCCCAATGGCCGAACCCTACAGGTCGCAACGTATCATCACTATCGCGATCAGTGGGCACGTGCATTCGATTTGTCTTATGAAGACGGAGATGGCTCGACCAGATATTGCCATCAGACTACATTTGGGATGTCCGAGCGCCTGCTTGGAGCGGTTGTCGGTATGCACGGAGATGATAATGGCCTGATTTTACCGCCTTCTATAGCACCAATCCAAGTTGTAGTCATGCCTGTTGCAGCACACTCTGATGCCAATGTAATGCCGCGTGTATCACAACTGGCAACACACTTGTCCGAGAGCGGATTCAGAGTACATCTTGACGACAGAGACCTTCGTCCAGGAGCCAAGCACTACGACTGGGAGATCAAAGGCGTCCCTGTGCGTCTCGAGATTGGCCCTAGAGATCTAGCCTCAGGCAACTGTGTCGTTACTCTGCGTACTGGAGGCAAGAGCGAAATCCCATTAGACGGGATTACGCAGACTATGAGTCAGTTGCTTGATTCCGTGTCAGATGAACTACGAAATCGTTCTCACAGTTATGCTTCTGATATGATTCGCCCATTCCCCGGACTAATGCAGAATGAAACTGGTTGGCATCTCCAATCCCCCTTGGAAGACGGTATTGTCTATGAACTGGCTTTTGATGGCAATGATGCTGATGCTGAGGTACTTGAGAAGACCACAGGACTAACGCTACTCGGCGATTGCGTCACCGCGTATGACGAACCAGTAGATTGTGCAGTAACAGGAAAGCCCACACATCGAAGGCAACATCTTGCTAGAATGTACTAATCACTTCTTCCGAAATGCGCTGCGAAGAGTAATCATTCCAAACAACATCAGAAGAGCGCCATCGAGTAATCCACCAGTCCCTGCCGGTGCCCACGAGTCTACGGACTCGTATTCGTCAACATTGTCCCAAAGCAACCGTGTGTTATCTTCGCACTGCGCAGGAACTTCAGAAATTACAGCAAGTATCGATGCTGTAGAAGAATCTTCAGTGCAACCATTAGATTGAGAGATTTCATTTCCATCAGAGTATAGTGTAGAGATATAACATCCTGGTGGTGTCGAGGCAGCTCGATTCTCCGAGTGTATTAGATTACTTGATCCGGTCCAATTGAACCAGCCGTCATCTACGAATTCGGATGATCCATTTTGCGACATCGACCAATAAATGCTGTAATTTACGGTGGTATTCAGATTGGCAACTGTCCACGTAATGTGAATTGTATCATTTTGCCAGTTTGATAATGTTGTAAAGCTCAGCGGGGGGGCCTCTATCTGATCCTCACACAGTGCTAGGTACTGCCCAATTCCTATTGACACGTTGACACCCACCAGAACCAATCCGACTAGACCTGCCATCAACATGATGCGACTACCTGAAGATTCCTTGGACGACTGTTCGGGTATCTCATCTAATTCTGAAATATCTGGAAGTTCAACTTCCAGATTGTTTTCGTTCGAGGGATTAGTAGGATCAACTTCAGGTGGTTTCATCGGAGCAGCAACGCCCATCTCATCCAATGCCTCTCTACCATAGATTCTCTCCGCTAGGATGTACAACTCAGCATCGTCTTCTAACTCAGAAGGATCCATGCTCCCGTCAAGTAGACCTTTGACCCTCTCGGCATCGCCCATGGTGCTCCCCGGGCACTATTGTTCATGAATCAAACGCTGTGGTGTAGTGAATCAGCACGATTTCCTACTGATGGCCTTGAGGACGGAGTTTTTGATGTCCTCTGATGTTAACCCCATTCTCGACATTAACTCGGAGGACCCACCACTCTGCCCGAATTCATCCCTGACTCCAACCATCTCCAGTGGGACAGTTATTCCGGTTGACAGATGTTCAGCTACTGCCCCGCCTAGCCCCCCAATCACTGAATGATCTTCAGCAGTTACGAAGCACCCGCATGATATCGCCATCGAGTCGACCAGCCCCGTATCCAACGGTTTCAGTGTGTGCATATCTATTACGGTGGCATTAATTCCACTATCGGCCAATTCGTCCGCTGCCATCAGAGCCTGTGATACCATTACTCCGCAAGCTATGATGCAGACATCACTCCCACTGCGGATTACACTACCTCGCCCAATCTTGAGTTCACGAACACTTTCATGATTGTAGATTCTAGCAATCTTATTTCGCGCAGTCCTCATGTATGTAGGTCCGTCATAGTTCAGTAGTTGCACTGTAATCTCTTCTGCAGACAAGTCATCACAGGGGTGCAGTACAGCCATTCCTGGTATAGTGCGGTATATTGCCAAATCTTCTATTGACTGTGCGCTACTACCATCAGTTCCTGTGTGGATTCCTCCATGACTGCCACAGATATGCACTGTAAGGCCAGGTCTTGCAATTCCATTTCTAACCTGCTCAAAAGCTCGTTCAGTGAATATCGCGAACGTACTCGCAAACGGTATCTTTCCAGATGCAGCCATACCAGCCGCAACAAGCATCATGTTCTGTTCAGCAATTCCCATTGAGAATGACTTCGATGGATAATTCGTTCTGAAATGGCAGGATTTTGTAGATTTACCTAAATCAGCTTCAATGACAACTACTCGCGGATCTTCAGCAATTCTGAGTAGCCCCGAGCCGTAACCATCTCTTGAAGCGCCACCTGTGGATGGAGCACTCATGATAATTCCTCCAAAGCAATTCGCAACTCATCATCATCCGGGGCTTTTCCATGGAACGCAGGGTTTCCTTCCATGAATGATACCCCTTTGCCTTTCACCGTCTTGGCTACGATAACACAAGGAGAATTTTCGATTGATTTGGCCCAATCTAGTGCAACTAGAATTTCGTCCATAGAGTGTCCATCAATTTCCATTACTTCCCATCCGAATGATGAAAATTTTGAAGCTACATCACCTACTTCCATTTGCACGTTGACAAAATCATCATTTTGGATACCGTTCCTGTCAACGATTAATTTCAAATTTCCAGCCGAGTGAAAATTGGCTGCCATAGCTGCTTCCCAAACTTCTCCTTCCTGAATCTCACCATCGCCGACCATCACCCAGATGGTTCTCTTACTGCCGTCCATCTTAGCTGCTAGAGAGCACCCCAGTCCAAATGAAAGTCCCATGCCAAGACTCCCCGCAGAGAAATCAACACCCTGTGTCCACTTCATATCTACATGGCCCTGGCAGACAGATCCAAGTGATCTAAAACTCATCAGGTCATCTTCAGACAGATAGCCGATTTCGTTCAGTATTGAATATACTGCGGGACTAGCATGCCCCTTGCTCATGATGAATCTGTCACGGTCTTCCCAATCCGCATTGTCGGAATCGATGCGTAGTTTCGTACCGTATAGTGCGACTATCAAATCTATGGCCGAAAGAGACCCGCCTGGATGTCCAGCACCTGCCTCATGAGTCATTTTCACTATATTTATCCGGCATCTACGCGACATCTCTTCTAACTCAGCGACGGCTAGTCCCATACCACCACTATCGCTGTTCATGATAAGACTCTATGAGTATGGCTATTGATGCTTTCCGGAGTTACTGGTTCTGAAATGAGCACGCTGTACAGTCGAGTTAAAATCAACTATCTCATCACAGAAATTGAGGCACTGCCATGGACATACGATTCGAATCAACAGCGGGTAATTCGGATTGGAGGACTAGGTTGGGTGAGATGAGCATACCAGATTGCGTCGCAACGGACCCAATCTTGTCATCTTGCGTCCAGACCCTTACCTCTGGAGGTAGTATATCCACGGAAATAGGCATTAGTCTGATGTATCATGATTCACTTAGTGCATTGTGTTCATTGGCTAGCATGATCAAGAAATCTCGTTACGATAATCGTGTATTTTTCAACGAGAATCTGCATGTAAACACCACAAATATTTGTGTCCTAGCATGCAGGTTTTGTGCGTTCCGAAAAGGATCTAGGCACCCCGAGGCATATGCACTATCCGCTAGGGACTTCGTAGAACGAATCGATCCATACTCCAATATGATTGACGAAGTTCACTCTGTCGGAGGACTCCATCCTGATTGGACAATAGATCATTATGTTGAGTTATATTCGACAATCAAGAATACGTACCCTCACATTCACCTCAAATCACTTACTGCTATTGAAATCATTCACATTGCAGAGCGATCTGGAATTACTGTCAAACAAACACTCCAATCGCTGTCGAAATCTGGTCTTGGATCAATTCCAGGAGGTGGCGCTGAGATACTTGTGGATTCTGTTAGGAATATGATATGCCGAGGAAAGGAATCATCTTCGGAATATCTCGAAGTACATGCCATAGCGCATGATTTGGGTATACCGACAAACTGCACAATGCTGTTCGGAACTATTGAGACGTTGGATGATAGAATTACCCACTTGGTAAAGCTCCGCGAGCAGCAGGATGAGAGTGGAGGATTCCAGTGTTTTGTCCCATACCCATTCCTACCCGATAGGAGTAGATTACCAGAAGCACAGTTGGCAAGTTCTAGCGAAGTGGTTCGTATGATAGCCATTTCAAGAATAATGCTCGACAATATCCCACACATCAAGGCATATCGCATGAATTTCGGGGATCATCTAGCCACAATGTGTCTGACAGCAGGCGCAGATGACATCGATGGTACAGTCGGTCACGAAGAGATTATGCATGAAGCGGGGAGTATGGCCAATGTCGATACAGAATCAGAAGCATTAGCCAGGATGATTGCTTCCACAGGATCAATAGCCGTTAAACGAAATTCTACATATACAGAATTTTCAATATTTGAGACTAGTATCAGTACTCAAGAAATTCTACCAGTATACGGTCAACGATAGGAGTGATTATGTCCTGGAAAGAAGTACTCGGGAGAGTATCATTCAGCAATTGCGACCCAATATTCCATGGCTTAGAAGGAAATTGGGGGATTTTGCCAGCTCCACCAGCTTGGCTTACTGGACATGTGATTAGGAAGGATTGCCTCACTGCACCGATACCATCAGCTGATTATGCAGAATACCACAATCAATTGGTATTGATACCCGATTTGGGAATAGTTAGTCGTGGAGACGTTGGGTCTGTTTTGTTGTTTGGCACACGCCCCCTTGAATCGATGAGAGACATCGCAATCCCTTCGGATTCGTCCACATCTAAGAAACTCCTACGTTGGATACTAAACAATAGAGGAATAGATCCCAAGACAATCGAGATGGGGCCAGACATCTCATCAATGCTGGAGAGTTGTGATGGTGCTCTGTTGATAGGTGATCGAGCCTTATCGGCAGCATCTCGTAATCCTGAAACTGTTCAATTAGATTTGGGCGCAGATTGGACTCGCATCACAGGTTTGCCTATGGTTTTCGGTGTATTTGCGACTAGGAAAGATAGCCCCATAGATATCGTTCTTCGAGCTAGGAATGACATGCTTGAACAGTATTCGAAATTCAAGCAAGATGAAGAATGGAGGAATGAGGTAATCATGGCCACATCATCGAATAGCGGACTGTCAGAATCAAGAATATCAGAGTATTTCAGTCGTGAAGTTGAGAATATTCTCGATACAGAGGCAATCAAGGGACTGGAGTTATTCCTGCGTGAAGCATGCGGAATGGAAGCGGCAGTAGAATGGGTGCGATTGGACTAATACTCCAACTCTTACTCTGTAACCAGTCGTTGATTACTCTACTCATTACAAATCAGATAATCTCTGAGCGATTGCTCCCATGGCAACCGCCGTCTCCAAACTGGCACCAATCCCAGTCAATTCAAATTGATCCGGACAATTGTCGAGCAGACTCTTTGGCAAACCCTGCCGGCCGAGTCCGATGAACACGCAGAGGTTTCCATCAAACGCCGTCAAATCCACTGAACCACCTACTGGTTGATGGGTCGTTGCAATCGGGTGCCCAGCCTTACCGCCCAGAGCATCATCAACTGACAGCAATCGGATTCGTTGGGAAGTAAGGAGTGCAGGCAAATGATTCACGCCCGCTGTACCTGATTCCTTCCGGGCTCGTTCACATAATTCCTCTAGATTTTCGGTCGGCCAACCGATTAAGGCGATATCCAGGCCAAATCCCCATGCGATTCCAGCAGCTCTAGCCAAAGCTCGAAGATGCGGTGTCGCTATAGCCCCATCATAAGTTCCAACTAATGCCATGGTATGGCCGCGTCTTTCCACTTCATTCCCATCTGATTGAGGGGGTTTCACTTCGGAATCATGCATTGGTGCCAAATCCTCTACCCACCTTTGGTCTCCAAGGTGAACAAAACCTTTCGCAATATTTTTCTTGATGCGAGCTGCCGTCCGTTCATTCAATGAATCGACCTGAGTGGCTGCTTTCTCCAGCAAATCGCGTGCAAATTCAGCGTCACCAGTTCGATCCGCTCTCCCTGCGAGCGTGACTGCATATCTAATCGCATTTTCATTGTCGCCATCCAATGTTTCCGCTAGCGTCCGCACCTCGGCGGGTGTTGAGGCATGACTACAAAATGTTCGAACAATTTCAAAATCGGCCGACTTGAGTAGAGGTAGTGAGAGTTCTAGAGCTGTTGGTTCCAAAGTTAGGCCTGCTTCAATTGCCAAACGATGTAAATTGTCAAGGAATTTTACCGCTAGATTCGGCGTCGCCTCAGTCATTGATGTTGTAATCTCTGAAATCATATCGTGATTTTTTGTTGCAACAATAGATTTTATCACAGGACGGGCTGCTTTGGATTCCATGCCGTAATTTTCGACAGCCAAGTGAAATAATTCGGGTAATCTTTGTTCAGATACCTTGGATGAAATCGATTTCAGCGCATCGACACGAGATTCTCCGGCAGGTAACCCACCCGTGAGTGTAATGAGGTGCTCTATCAACGCCTTTCTAGACCGGGCACCGGGCCAATTTCCAGAAGATTTTGCGATGATTCCAATACTCTCAGCCAAGCGCCATGCTCTTTCCTCTTCTAGCATCGATTCGACGATTATTGGGACCCATTCAACACGATCATCCTCATCCATTTCATCCGATGCACACAATCCACACAGAGCTTCGGCTCGATACACTCCATCCCGGAGATCCTGTGCCAAATCGAATAATTCACGAGACAATCCCCCCGCGCGCGCTTCACGCAATATTCGTCTACACGCACTCGGCTCGTGTCGTTCATTCATTTCGATTGCCACGTCTGTTTTATTACTCGGAGAGGCAGGGTTAACAGAATCAAACTCATTGGTATCCGGTATATCATCGGACATTCAATCAACTCCCATGAATTCTATTCTAGATACATCTAACGAAGATTCAACAACTCCGATATTCTGACCCTCTCTGAGAAATCTTCGTACTGCTTCTCTCCCGTCTTCCCCATAATCCAGAGTTCGTTCATTTACGTACATGCCCACAAACTCTTTGTTGGTGGCGTCATCAATACCCCTTCCCCATAATTTGGCGAATTCTAGTGCTGAATGGGGGTTGTTGAGGGAATGCTGGATGCTGCGTTTGACGTCGCTAGTAACTCTCTGGCAAATGTCATCACCAAGATCTCTTCTTACAACGTTCCCTCCTAGTGGTAGTGGGAGCCCTGTCCAATCCAACCACCAAGCGCCTAAATCAAGAATTAGATGTAATCCCTCGTTCGCCCACGTAATTTGACCCTCGTGAATAATTAGGCCCAAATCGTATTCGCCCCTGACCACTGCAGGCAGAATTTTGTCGAAAGGAACCACGTGAACATTCACATCCCCCCAAGCAATTCTCAGTGCGAGATAGGCACTAGTGCCTAGTCCAGGTACGGCTATTGTCCTAGTTTTCGCCTCATCATGAGTCAACTCAGATCGAGATACCAAAATTGGACCATACCCCTCTCCCATAGATGCTCCACAGTTCATCAATTGATAGCGATCTGCAATCAGTGGATATGAGTGAATACTTACTGCGGAAACTTCGAACATACCCTCTAATGCATAACTATTCAACTGTTCGATATCGTGTAGTTCGTGCGCATATTTCCTCTGCTGGGTATCTATTGCTCCAGTAGTTAATGCATGGAACATGAATGCGTCGTCGGGATCCGGAGAATGACCTATTCTAAACATAGATTCTTCTTCCATAGTAACCCGAATGGCGATGGGTTGAAAATAACTCCTAGGGAGTAACTTGTAATGACAACAGTCAATAATCGATAGGCTCTCGAAAATCCATGCCTGATGCAACAAAACTGTCTACAGCAACAGGGCAATTAGGACCTATTTGCGCCCATACGGGTAAGGCGTTGACATTTGCTGAAGCTATTGTAATGGACAATCAGTATGTTTGTTGGGAGGCATACATCGAAATCACTGGGGCACAACCTGCAACCGAAGGTCGAGAGGCTAGTTCGTTGAACCTCGAATGACGGCACAGTTCATTTGCCTAGACATTTTGTCTTGTTTATGGCCGAGGGATGGAGTCGATTCGCACACCGATTCTCAGAGTACTACCAATCATTAGGCACCAATGATATCTGGTCTCCTCCTAGATTTAGATCCAGAGAATGGATGTTCATACCTTGGGGTTCTAGGCCACCTGACAGGCATCGTGGATTCACTGATAAGTCCGAACTCCTTCACTACTTACATACCAAATCTCCACATTCATGCTTCTATAGTACAGCATACTATCATGATCCCTCACAACGTAGTATGACAGATAAGGGGTGGTTGGGTGCTGATTTGATATTCGACCTAGATGGCGATCATCTACCAGGAGTCTCTGATAGAGATTTTCCAGCTATGTTAGAATTGATACAGAATCAGGCATGGAAACTGTGGTCCGAATTCTTAGAGCCAGAATTTGGATTTCAGGAGCAGTATGTACAGACATCGTTTTCAGGGCACAGGGGATATCATATCCATGTCAGAGATCCTGCTTATCTACAATTGGATTCAAATGCTCGTAGACAATTAGTCAATTACATCCGAGGAGAAGGAGTCAACGTTCAAACTGTTGTGGGGAATTCACAAGGAGGATGGAAAAATCGAGTCGAAGATGGAACAGATATTGTTGTAGATAAATTACGTTCTATTGGTTCGAAAAGTAATGTTGGAGATGACCTCTTAGTTGAACTGGACGGAATAATGAAACAGAGGCTGAAAAGTCAGGATAGCAAAATCAAATCATTCAGCAAGAAGAAGATTGCAATGCTTGCTGAACAGAGTCTGAATGATACTAAGATTGAGAGACTAAAATCCAACACATCTCTTACGGTATTCGGAGAAGAACAAACTTCTGCGTTTTGGGAACTCGTGAAAGGCGACTCGGCAGTAGTGTTAGGTGGTGCCGGTGAAACTGACGAAAATGTCACAGTTGATGTAAAACGTGTCATTAGGTGGATCGGGAGCCTTCACGGCAAGTGTGGCCTCAGGGTTACAGAATTACCCCTTAGCAGATTGAATCCAGACGCTTCTGACGCATTCGACCCACTCACCGAAGCGGTAGCTCTGGGTGGGCAATCCACACATAAGGTTGAATTGACCAAGGACGACATAACAGCAAGAATCTCAGAATGCTACGTTGAAGGTGGTACAGGTGACATAATCGAAGTTCCTGAGAGCATGGCTACTTTCCTTTCTTTGAAAGGATGGGGGGCGTTGATATCCCCCTAAGTGAAGATATCAAGTGCCCTCAATCACAGAATATTGAATAGTGGAGAGTTTCGGAATCAATTTGGTGGGCACGTGGTAGTGGACGACGAAGACTTTTCTGATATATCCAAACTCCCTCCTCCTCCATTGCCTCCGGGAATCACATTACCCCCTCCTCCTCCTCCGCCTGCAATGGTTCTAGAGGAAGAATTCGAGCTTGATGACACCATTGAATTAACGGAGACGGATATAGGGGAAGAGATATCCGAAGAATCGAATGATTTCCAAGCCCAGTGGGAGAAGAGACGGTCATCAGATCCTAGCATGGTCACCGACTCAAAGGATAGTATGTACGGGCACATAGATAGGATAGCTACAGGCGATGTTGGCACTCTGTTAGATAGGTTCTCAGACCGCTTTGGCTCTGAATTAGATAGGGAAATCATCGTCCTTAGAAAGCAACAACAACAGGATATCAGGGCAGTAAAGCCTACGGTGGAGTTGGTATCCGCCCCTACAATCGAGATTGAAGAACGTGATATAGATGATTCACATTCAGATGAATTCGTAGAATTTTTTGATGTAGTCAACAATCTTCTTGGTAATATGCCTGAAGACTTCATCAACCGATTCTTAGATTCTGATTCATTCGCATTGTTTGAATCTGTTGGCTCAAACCCCGAAGCCGCAGACGAAGATGCTCGCGAGGCATTCTTCGTTATGATAAACGCCGAACTAGGCGAATTGCCGGAGGATAAGATAAACGAGTTCGTCGAATCACCGGGTTTTGAGATATTTACCCGCGTGGGTCAGAAATATGGAGGTTGAAGCATGGGACTATTGGAAAAGGCCGAGAAAATTCAATCAGAAGAAGAACAGGCCCCAACCGCCGAGCCAGCTAAGACTGTCATTGTCCAAGAGCCGGAGCCTGTGCAGAAGAAGACGAAGAAAGCCAAGAAGGCTCGTCCACCTAGGGGGCGAAAGGAGAAGAAGACGAAGAAGGAGCGGGTTGCTAAGGTTATACCCGAGGGATTTGAGCCCGCTGCTCGAGTAAGGACATCATTCCGGTACCTTGTAGATACAACAGTAAATTGGGGAATTCTGATTATTACAGGAGTAATTATGAGTCAAGCAGATGCCGACCCTACGATTCCAATAATTGCTGCGTTAGCACTAGCATTGGGAAATATGATCTACTTGCCATCAAAGATTTCCAGATCGGCTGGGAATATAGTAACTGGAACTCAATTCGTAGATACGAGAGGAAATAATCCACAATTTCTGTATCATCTAGCAAAAAGTGCCAATATTCCACTAATGCTAGCAGGATTATTTGGAATGTTACTACTAATTTCGGAAGGAACCGATTGGACTAATGGAAACAAGATATTTGTTGGCACTTCAATGACATTAATGTTGGTGCCTTTATTGGATCGTTTCTTGCGCAAAAGAGGTGATGAAAAACTTGGGTTCTGGGACAGGTTATTCGGAGGTGTTTGGCTAGTCACAGCCGAAAAGACAGAGTCTGATTCTGGATTAATTAAGAGGCTCCAGTCAATTGGCGAATACGCGGAACAACGTGGGATGCTGACAGAAGATGATGAGAACGTCACCTAAATCATTCAGATTCTGAGTGCTCATATCTCTGCTTAGCTAGTTCCCTCATATCCTCGTGATGTACACCGTCATCAATTCCTTCTTGATCCGACTCGTCCACAATCTCAACTCCGAGAAGTGTTTCTATTACATCTTCCATTGTAATCAAGCCTACAGTACCTCCGAAGTCATCCTTGACTATCAGCATCTGTACCTTGTTTTCCAACAACACATCCAAGGCCCTGTCGACCGAGTCATCCTGCTTGCAGTGATGGGTAGAGCGTGATAATTCCCCCATAGTGCTGGAATAATCATCTATGGAGGCCCGCCTCAATATCTCACTCCTCAGCACCATTCCCTTCACGTCATCAATACTATCTCCCGTGACTGGCATGCGACCGTAAATCATGATTGGTATTCTTTCAATAACTGACTGTACTGTTTCATCATTTCCCACTGTGGACATGACAACACGCGGAGTCATAACGTCACTAACCATGATTTCACGCAAGCGTAGCACATTCTGAATCACAGTCTCTTCATCTTCTTCAATCTGGTCAGATTCTTCAGCTATATCTGCGAGCACCGACAGTTCTGATCTTGTGACAGCTTCGATTTGGACTGCCGGTAATAGCGATCGGAGCATCTCTATCGGCCTGACTATCGGCCAGAGTAGAATCATTAGTATTCGTAGTGTATGTGCCGAGGATACTGTCAACCTCCTCCAATACAATGCCCCTATTGTCTTAGGTAGTATCTCACTGAGCAATAATATTGCAACAGTCAGTACGGCGGAAGCGATAGCGACACCATACTCTCCTGGATTTAGCTTCTCGACCTCATAACCTACCCCCAAGGCTCCAACTGTATGTGCGAAGGTGTTCAAAGTCAATATCGCGGTGAGTGGCCTCTCAGGGTCTTCTTTGTACCCCAACCAGACGCGACTGATCTTCTCGTGACTCTCATTCATCGACTTGATGTGGGCATGTGTCGTCGATAGCAGAACTGCCTCAAGAATGCTGCATAGAAACGACGCTCCTAGTGCCAAAAGGGCATAGGATACAATCAGTGTATAATCGCTCAATTCTGATGCCTCTTAGAGTTCATCCATGAGGTGTGGATGATTAGCAATGGTATGCACGAGTTGCGGCTCCATTACACGCGATGGGCGATGATGACATAAATATGTGGCTCCGCCTTTCCCGATAGGGGCGGCGGAAATGGAGTATGTAGCGATATTCATGGCTTGGCCATATGCAAATGGGCCTCTTCATTTGGGCCATGTTGCCGGCAACTGTCTTCCTGCAGATATACAATACCGATATGAGCGTGCAAGAGGACGAAGTGTACTGATGTGCAGCGGGTCCGACGAACATGGAACACCCATAACACTCACCGCAGAACAAGAAGGTGTAGAACCTCAGGAAATAGTCGATAGATTTCACGAAGTAAACAGCAAGGCACTAATCGATTTAGGTTGCTCATGGGGGGGAAATGTTGATCCTAGGGGAATAGAGTTTGGAGGAGCGTTGTACAACAGAACCTCTGATTATCGTCATAAGGAAATTGTCAGAGAGATATTCACCGAATTACTCGATGCTAATATGTTGTCCACAGAGACCATGCAGCAGTATTGTTCTGTTTCAGAAGATGGGGCAGTAAGATTTCTACCTGACAGATATGTCGAAGGAAATTGTCCTGTATGTTCGGCATCTGGTGCCCGCGGGGATCAATGTGATGAATGTGGATCTACTTACGAGGCCAATGAACTACTGAATCCACGCTCCAAACTGGACTCGTCTTCAGCAATTGAAGTTAGGGATACTGAACACTTATTCTTCCGATTAGATATGTTCCAGGAATCTCTATTATTGCATTACGAAGATCGAAAGGGAATATGGAGGCCAAATGTACGCTCGATGACAAAGAATTGGTTGGACATGGGGCTCCGACCACGTGCAGTGACTAGAGACATAGAGTGGGGAATCGAACTACCGCTGGAGGGTGAGGAATGGGGCTCGAAGAGAGTGTATGTATGGTTTGAGGCGGTACAGGGGTACTACACATGTGCACGCATCTGGGCAGAGAGGTTCGCATCTAATTTCGGGCATTCAGATGGTAATGATGCATGGGAGCGTTGGTGGAAGGTTTCTGAAAACGGAGTTCAACCGAAGCACATCTACTTCATGGGTAAGGACAACATTCCGTTCCATACAATTATCTGGCCTGCAATTATTATGGGGATTAATGCTGCAAATTCAGGCGGAAACATCACACACGTACCAGAACCAGGGCATTTGGCTTTGGAATACAATGTTCCTGCAAACGAATACCTGATGTTACAAGGCGGCCAGTTCAGCAAGAGTCGCCGACACGGAGTATGGTTACCATCATTTTTGAGTAGGTTCGATCCAGATACACTGAGGTATTACCTATCAATCAATATGCCCGAAGGTCATGATGCAGATTTTCGATGGAATGAGTATGTTGAGAGAGTCAATAATGAGTTGATTGGAACATATGCGAATTTTGTACACAGAGTCATGACATTGACACATAGATTACCTTCAGATGGAGGCAACCCCCTCTCCATATTCTTCGTCTCATCTGATTTTTCACAGTATTCATCGGATATCCAGGCACTAATGTCTGCAGCTATTGAATCGATGGAACGGCAGAGGTTCAAAGAAGCGCTGCGTAGTATAATGGGCATTGCACAATTGGGTAATTCTATACTGCAGAACGCAGCACCTTGGGAGTATTTAGACGATCAAGATTCCGAGGAGGCGAAATCAGCATTGTCAGCATTAGCGTATGCTTGGTCTATGTGCCGAGGTCTTGCTGTGGCTCTTAGACCATTCTTACCGTTCCAGTCTGACCGACTGTGGGCGATGTTGGGCGAGGAAAGGGATATTGATACGATACTCTGGGACGAGGCGTTTTCTTTAGATGACTTGAAATGGAATTCCGCAAAACCTAATCCTTT
>Ga0315318_10000016_pt1 | contig 63378 bp, 60 predicted proteins | sample M1200m3416metaG_FD_203703 | JGI IMG/M metagenome (GOLD analysis project Ga0315318, IMG submission 203703) | Ammonia-oxidizing marine archaeal communities from Monterey Bay, California, United States - M1 200m 3416 | ecosystem: Environmental > Aquatic > Marine > Coastal | place: USA: California... | reverse complement strand
GGCCATGATCGCCGGGATCATCCAACTACCCGGCCGCTACAACCCGTACATCAACTATTCCAAGAGCCTGCGCCGAAGCCATGTGGTGCTGGACCGCATGCTGACCAATGAGTTCATCACCGACGATGAGTACGACGCCGCGGTGGCCAACCCGCCGCGCCTCGAGGAGTACTCCGCCCGACTGGAGACCCGCTACCCGGCAGGCCACTTCGTCGAAGAGGTCCGCCGGTGGTTTCTGGACAACCCAGCCTTCGGAGCCAGCCGTGGCGTTCGGGAGCGACTCCTGTTCGAGGGCGGCCTCCGGATCGAAACGACTGTCGACCTCGACCTGCAACGGGCCGCTGAGGCCGCCGTAGAGACTCACATCCCTGCCAATCAGGGGCACCCCGACGCTGCGGTCGTGGTACTCGAGACTGGTACCGGCCAGGTGCTTGCCATGGTGGGGGGCCGTGACTTCTTTGCCACAGACTCCGACGCCAAGGTCAACCTCGCTGTCGGCTCAGGCCGTCAGGTCGGCTCGTCCATGAAACCCATCGCTCTAGCCGCCGCGCTGGAGGCCGGCTGGCAGATGACCTCCGCCTACACGGCGCCCAACGTGCTGGAGTTCGAGATCCCCGGGGCCGACGAGGACAACAAGGTTTGGCGGGTCACCGGCGGCGTGGGCGGCCACGACGCCACCGAGGCCCGGTTTGAGCACGGACTCCAGGCCCTCCTCCAGTTCTGGATGCGCGAGGACCACACCGATGTGCCCACGGACCACGTCGAGACAATCCGCGTCGAGAAGGAACGAGACGGTGAGACAGAGGTGACCTATCAGGCCGTGGATCTCACCCAATGGGTGGCCAATCGACGCTGGGACCACGACCGGGAACGCCTCTTCGCTGACCGGATCGACCTGCTAGAGGCCATCCCGACCTGGACGTGGGACCCGCCGGAGGGCCAGTCGCTCGTACCCCCACCCGATGCCGACGAAGTGACCCTCATCCGAGCCACCCAGAGCTCGCTGAACACCGTCTTCGCCCAGCTCAGCATGGAGATGGGCTCCCAACGGACCGTCAACATGGCCCGACGCGTTGGCATCCGGTCCCCCATCCAGAACGTGAACTCGAACGTGCTGGGTACCTCCAACGCCACCATGCTGGACATGGTCACCGCCTACCACACGTTCGCCAACCGGGGCGTCTCAATCGCCCCCAGCTACGTGACCCGAGTGGCCCGCCCCGACGGCACCACCCTCTGGTCTTGGACCCGCACCCAGACCCGGGTGTTGGACGCCCGACTAGCCGATCAGTTGACCTGGATCCTCGAGGGAACCATCGACCAGGGCACTGGCTGGCGGGCCCAACTCGAGGGCCGCCCAGCGGCTGGCAAGACCGGCACCACCCAGAACTATGCCGATGCCGTCTTCGCCGGCTATACGCCACAACGCACGACGGCCGTCTGGGTCGGCTTCCCGGAAGCCCAGATCCCCATGATCCCGCCGACCACCGAACGCAAGGTCTACGGAGGCACCTACCCGGCCATGATCTGGAAGGACGTCATGGAGGCCGCCCACTTCGGCCTCCCTGTCGAAGAGTTCCCCGGCCTCCCACCTGCCCACACCGTTTTCATCGCCCCCAGCCCCCAGATACCTGAGGAGCCGATCATCGACGCAGGCCCCTCTACCACGACGCTCCCTACGGGGTACGTGGCTACCCCAGAAGTAATGGGCCTCACCCTGGACAATGCCCGAGCCATGCTCGCCGAGGCCAACCACGATGTGTGGATTGCCGAAGTCCGCGAGGTGGAGGCATCGGGCACCGAACCGGGCACCATCATCGGACAGGAACCGGCCACCGGGTCGACGATCAAGGTAGGGGGAACGATGGTCGTCGAGGTGGTCATCGAACCGCTGACGCTGGAAGGGGTCGACGTGCCCGACGTGACCTACCGACTCCTGCTCGAGGCACGGCCTACCCTCGAGGCTCTGGGCCTGGGCTTTTCCGTCGTCGTGGTGGCCGATCCGGACCAGCCCGAATGGGAACCCGGACTCATCTGGTCGCAGAATCCCGAACCAGGGGTGCTGGTGAATCCCGGCACGGTGATCGACCTCCGGATCACCCCGTGACCGATGCACCCAGACGCCTGCCGACACGGGCCACCACTGCCCTGAGAGTGTTCCTCACCTTGCTGGTGGTGGCCATGGGCGTGCTGTGGATCTACGCCTTCTTCCTCGCCCCTTCGGGCAACCCGGACCGTATGGAAGACCGGGCGTGGCCCGAAGCGGCTCAGGCCCGCTGCCAAACCACCAGGGACGAGATCTCCCGCCTCCCCACGGCCCGTCAGGCCGGCACACCCGCACAGCGGGCCGATGACCTAGACGAGGCCACACTGGTGGTTCGGCGAATGGTGGACGCCCTCGATCGGATCGCCGGCGGCACCGACCATGACCTCTCGCTGGTCGCCCACTGGCTGGGCGATTGGGAGGTGTACATCGCCGACCGACTGAACCATGCTGAGCGACTCCGCACCGAAGGCGACGTGAAGCCACTAATGACCGCTTTGGCCAGCGGTACGGGCAGCGTGCTGGAACGGATGAATGGCTTCGCCCGAGTCAACGACATGGAGGCCTGCCTCGACCCGGGGGACATGTAGGAGGCCCGGTCCCCGACGGACCGATCCTCAGCGTCCCAGTTCGTCCAGCCGGTTCAAGGCCCGTGCGGCGAGTCGGATTAGGCCCGCATCGGCACCCAACGACGGGAGGTCGTCCACGGTGACCCACCGCAAAGCCTCCGATTCGTGGTTGCCCTCCGGTACCGATCCCGGAGGAGCCACCACTAGGTAGCGGACGTCATGGTGCTCGTGGGCTTCCTCACTCGGCGGATCAACCACGTGGACGTCGAGGTCGACCGGCGGTTCCACCACCCGGAGACCGGCGATGCCCGTCTCCTCAGCGGCTTCCCGAAGTGCCACCCGGGCCAAGTCGGCATCACCGTCGGCATGACCACCCGGCTGGAGCCAGCGCTGCAACTTGCTGTGAAAAAGCACCAGAATCCGCCGATCCGACGGGTCCACCACGAGAGCAGAGCCGGTCAGATGCCCCGGGAGGCACCGCCGGTCTAAGACATCCAGTCCGCCGCTGGAGTCCGACACGCCCTCGATCAGACCGAGGATCCGATCTTGGATCGATCCTGAAGGACCAGACACCACGGCCAGTCGAGGATCTTCGACCACCCGCTGGGCCAGGTCGGCCTCACATGATCCGACCGAGGCGTTCACCCGCCCAGATGGGCCCGGACGGCGGCTGGCGGCGGGATCGGGACGTGGTCGCCGACCGAGACGCCGACGTAGTACACGGTGGCCGTCAGGACCAGCCGGTCTCCTACCCGGGCCTCGAAGGCCATGTCGAATGAGGTGGTCCCCCACCGGACCACCTCGGCATCGACGGTGAGGACGTCGTGTACGCCGGCCGACCCGTGCCAGGTCAGGTCGGCACGACGGAGCATGATCTCCCATCCCGTGGTCTCGAACCCTTCGTCGAGTCCGCGCAGCCACGTGTCCGACACGTCATCCAGGTACGCCAGGTAGTGGGCGTTGAACACCACCCCTTGTGCGTCGACCTCCCCGTAACGGACCCTGATGTCCTGCGAGTAGCCCACGGTTCGGCGAGCCGCCTCAGGCGCCGAGGCGGGACTGTTGGGCGGCCAGCTGCTCGGCAAACCGGTCGCGCTGGACGGCTACGGGCTCGGGGCCGGCACCACCTGGGGTGGTCCGACGGCGGACGGCCACGCCGGGGGCCAGTAAGGCCGCCGCCTCTGGTCCCAGCCGCTCGTCGGCCGCCACCAGATCGACCAGGCTGCCTTCGCCGGCCAATGCGGTCCGAACGAGCGCACCGACCACGGCGTGGGCTTCACGGAACGGGGTACCACCGGTGACCAGGAACTCGGCTAGATCCACGGCCGCGGCATATGGGCTGTCAGCCGCCTCGGCCATCCGGTCGATCCGTAGTTCCAGTGTGGACACCATGCCGTCGAGGGCCAACAGGGTTAGCCGGACCGTGTCGCACGCATCGAACAATGGCTCCTTGTCCTCTTGGAGGTCCTTGTTGTAGCTGAGGGGTAGGCCTTTCAGCGTGGTCAGCAGACCGGTCAGATGGCCGATGAGCCTCCCGGCCTTGCCTCGGGCCAGCTCGGCGATGTCCGGGTTCTTCTTCTGCGGGAGCATCGACGATCCCGTGGAGAAGGCGTCGTCAAGGCCCACAAAGTCGAACTCGGCCGTTGACCACAAGATCATCTCCTCGCCGATCCGCGACAGGTGGACGCCTAACAGGGCTAGGGCAAAGAGGGTCTCCGCTGCGAAGTCCCGGTCGGACACGGCATCCAGCGAGTTCTCGAACCGAGCAGCGAAGCCCAAGTCGGCGGCCACACCGTCGGGATCCAAGGGGAGCGACGATCCGGCGAGGGCACCGGCCCCCAGTGGCGACACATCGGCCCGGTCCCGGGCATCCAGCAGTCGATCCACGTCGCGCGCTAGCGCCCAACCGTGGGCCAGCAGGTGGTGGGCCAGCAGGACCGGTTGGGCCTGCTGCAGGTGCGTGTAGCCGGGGAGGTAAGCCTCACCCGCCTCGTCGGCTCGGGCGACCAGCGTGCTCTGGAATGCCGTCACGAGGCCAGCCAGATCCGTCAGTTCCCGCAGTGTCCATAACCGGAGGTCGGTGGCCACCTGGTCGTTCCGACTCCGCCCGGTGTGCAACCGGGCACCGGCATCGCCGGCCAACTCGGTGACCCGCCGCTCTACGGCCGTGTGGATGTCCTCGTCCGACAACTGGAAGTCGAAGGACCCATCGGCCAGTTCGGCCTCGGTGGTGTCCAGCGCCCTCAGGACCGATGCGGCGTCGTCATCGGACATGAGACCGACCCGGGCCAACATCCGGACATGGGCCCGCGAGCCGGCCACGTCCTCCCGGTACATCCGACGGTCGAACGGCAGGCTGTCGTTGAGGCCCTGTAGGGCCTCGCCGGGCCCACCCTCGAACCGGCCGTGCCATAGGGTCGCCATGTCGATCAGCCTCCAGTCCTGACGGCCCGCCGGGCTACCGTCCGCAACCTGAGGGCGTTGAGCTTGATGAAGCCCTCTGCGTCGGCTTGGTCGTAGGCGCCCTCGTCTTCTTCGAATGTGGCGATGGCCTCGTCGAACAGGGTGTCGACGGACTCTCGACCTGCCACCTCGACGTTGCCCTTGTAGAGCCGTAGTCGTACCCGACCGTTCACGAAGCCCTGGCTGTGGTCGATGGCCACCTGCAGCATCTCCCGCTCGGGACTGAACCAGAAGCCGTTGTAGACCAGTTCGGCGTAGCGGGGCATGAGTTCATCCTTGAGGTGTGCCACGGCACCGTCCAACGTGATCGACTCAATAGCCCTGTGGGCCTTCAGCAGAATCGTGCCGCCCGGCGTCTCGTAGGCGCCCCGCGACTTCATCCCCACGAACCGATTTTCCACGATGTCGGTCCGACCAATGCCGTTTGCGCCGCCGATCCGGTTCAGTTCCGCCAATACGGTGGCCGGTGTCATAGCTTCGCCGTCGATGGCCACCACGTCACCCTTCTCGTAGGTCAGGTCGACGTAGGTGGCCTCGTCGGGTGCCATCTCAGGGCTAACCGACCACCGCCACATCTCCCTGGTCGGCTCGTTCCACGGATCCTCCAGCGGTCCACCCTCGTATGAGATGTGCAGAAGGTTGGCGTCCATGGAATAGGGCGACTTGGTGCCCCTCTTCATCTCGACGGGGATTCCGTGCTTCTCCGCATAGTCGAGCAAGCTCTGGCGGGACCCCAGGTCCCATTCCCGCCACGGTGCGATGATCCGGATATCGGGCCGCAGGGAGTAGGCACCCAACTCAAACCGAACCTGGTCGTTGCCCTTACCGGTGGCTCCGTGGCTGATGGCGTCAGCCCCCGTCTCATCGGCGATCTCGACCAACCGCTTGGCGATGAGCGGCCGAGCGATGGAGGTGCCCAGCAGGTACTCCCCCTCGTAGAGGGCGTTGGCCCTGAACATCGGATACACGAAGTCCTGGACGAACTCCTCCCGGAGATCCTCAATGTAGATCTCGGTCACGCCCATGGCCTCGGCCTTGGTCCGGGCCGACTCGAGTTCCTCGCCCTGGCCAAGGTCGGCCGTGAAGGTCACGACCTCGCAGTCGTACTCCTCTTCAAGCCACCGAAGGATGATCGAGGTGTCCAGGCCACCCGAATAGGCCAGCACCACCTTGTCGACGCCCGTCTTATCCGTACCCACGTTCGATATCTCGTTTCCGTTTGTTGCTTCGATCTGTGATCTTCGCGTGCGATCTTCGACGACTACAGGCCCGCCAAGGCCCGGAGCCGGTCGGCCAGCGCAGCGCCCCTAATGCCCTCGGCCGCCACCACCATCAACGTGTCGTCGCCGGCCACCGTGCCGATCGATCCCTCCAACCCGGTCCGATCCAGTGCCGAGGCCACAACGTGGGCTGAACCTGGCGGAGTCCTCAGCACCACCAGGTTGCCGGAGGACACAACGTCGACCACCCATTCGCCAAGTACCCGCCGGAGTTGGTCGGCCGGCACGGCCCGATCGACCGGATGTTCGGGAATGGCGTAGACGCTGTCGCCCCCGGGGACCCGAACCTTGACGGCGCCTAGGTCGTCGAGGTCGCGCGACACCGTGGCCTGGGTCGAGTCGATTCCCTCGTCGGCGAGCAGGGCCACCAACTTCTCCTGGCTGTTCACCGCGTGGTCGCCCAACAACCGTTCGATCCGGTGCTGTCGCTGGTGCTTGCTCACGACGTCTCCCCTCCCACCGTCGATGCACCATCACCTAGTAGGTAGGCCAGCAGGCCACGGGCGGCGTGCATCCGGTTGGCCGCCTGGAGCCACACCCGGCTAGCCGACCCGTCGACCACGCCGTCGGTGACCTCCTCGCCCCGGTGAGCGGGCAGACAATGCAGGAACAGCGCCTGCGGTCCGGCCACCTCCATGAGCGCCTCGTCCACCCGGAAGGCCTCGAAGTCCCGCAGCCGTCTGTCCGACTCGTCCTCCTGTCCCATGGACGTCCATACGTCGGTGTAGACGGCGTCCACGCCGGCCACCGCGTCGGCAGCCTGGTCAGTCTCGGTGAAGGTGACCCCGGCAAAAGCCAGCCGGTCCCGGTCCACCTCGGGCAACCGGTAGCCGGGAGGGCCGGCGAACCTAACCTCGACGCCCAGCATCCCGCAAGCCAGGGCCAGCGACCGGAACACGTTGTTGCCGTCGCCCACATAGGCGATGGACCGTCCGGCGAGATCGTGGGGCGAACCGTCCCCCAGCTCGTCGGTGAGGGTCAGGACGTCGGCCAGCGCCTGGAGGGGGTGAGCGGCGTCGGAAAGCATGTTGACCACCGGGACAAGGCCCTCGGCGGCCATCCGTTCGACGGTGTTGTGGTCGAACACCCGGGCACCGATGCAGGCGTGATAGGAGGCCAGGGTCCGGGTGACGTCCTCGACCGACTCGCGAACGTCCATGCCCACCTCAGCGGCCTGGATGCACACCGGGTGTCCGCCCAGTTGGAATACCGCCATTTCCATGGAGTTACGGGTCCGCGCCGACGGCTTCTCGAACACGAGTGCCATGCCCTTCCCGGCCAGCACCTGTGGTGGCGTCGGGTCAGCGGCCAAGGCCAGGACCCGGTGGAGCTCGTCCACCGCCAGGTCGTCGATCTCGAGCAGGTGCCGCATCACGCCGCCTCCCCGACGGATCCGGCCGACAGTACCTCGTTCAGGATTCCGATTCCCTCGGCCAACTCACCGGGCGACACGGTCAGCGGTGGCGCCAGCCGCAGGGTGGTCGGGGTGACGCCATTGACGATCAGGCCGGCGTCCAGGCAAGCCCGGGCCACGTCGGCCGCCGTCCGGTCAACCAGCACGTCGGGAGCCAGTTCAGCGCCCAGCAGGAGTCCCAGACCCCGCACTCCGGACACGCCGGGTAACGCCTCCAGCAGCGCCGTCAGCTCGACCCCACGCTCCCCGGCCAACCGGGGAGCGTCGACCTCCTCCATGACCCGCAGGACCTCCCGGGCGGCTGCAGCGGCCAGTGGCTGGCCCGCGAACGTGGACCCGTGGTCCCCGGGGCGGAAGGCGGCGGCCACTTCGGCGGTCGCCCACACAGCCCCCACTGGGACCCCGTTGCCCAGGGCTTTGGCCACCGTCACAATGTCGGGCCGGATGCCGGCGTGGTGGAAGCCGAACCATGCGCCGGTCCGGCCCAGGCCGGTCTGGACCTCGTCCAGCACCAACAGGAGGCCACGTTCGTCGCACAGCACCCGGAGGTCCCGCAAGAACCCGGCGTCAGCCGTATTGACCCCGCCCTCGCCCTGCAGAGGCTCGATCAGAATGGCGCCCACCGACGGGTCGAGGGCTGCCTCAAAGGCCGCCACGTCGTTCCAGGCGGCGTGCCGAAAGCCCTCGGGTAGCGGCTGGAACGCCTCGTGCTTCTCGGGTTGTCCGGTGGCAGCCAGGGTAGCCATGGTCCGGCCGTGGAACGACCGGAAGGCGGCCACTACGCCGTGCCGTCCCCGGCCGTGGAACTTCCGGGCCAGCTTAAGGGCGGCCTCGTTAGCCTCGGCCCCGGAATTCTGGAACAGGACCCGCCCCGGCTCATCGAGGTCGGTACCCGACCGCACCAGTCGATCGAGGCGTTCGGCCACCTCCAGCTGAGGCTCGGTCACGAACAGGTTGGAGACGTGTAGCAGCGTGGAGGCCTGTTCGGCTACTGCGGCGGCAATCCGGGGGTGGCTGTGGCCCAACCCGGTGACCGCCAGACCGCACAAGAAGTCCAGGTAGCGGTTCCCGGCGTCGTCGAACAACTCGGTCCCGGCGCCCCGCACGAAGGTCACCGGTGGGATACCGTAGTTCCCCATGAGGTGGGCGGCCCACCGTTCAGAACCTGTGGTCTTCACGATTCCGCCCCCTCGACACCCCGGCCATCAGCGGCCACCCCGCCGTCGGGCAGGACCATCGTGCCGATGCCCACATCGGTGAACAGTTCCAGAAGCAGCACGTGCGGGATCCGACCGTCGACCATGTGGGCTGAGCCCACCCCGGCCTCCACGGCATCGACACAGGCCTGGACCTTGGGGATCATCCCACCGCTGATCGCGCCATTGTCGATGAGGGCAGCCAGCCCGGACAGGTCGATCCGCGAGATCCTCGACAAGGGATCACCGATGTCAGCCAGCAGGCCCTCCACGTCGGTCAGATAGAGGAGCCGTTCGGCCCCAAGTGCCCCGGCCACCGCGGCGGCCACCGTGTCGGCGTTGATGTTGTAGGCCTGCCCACTTAGATCGGCGCCGATGGTCGACACCACTGGGATGAGGTCCTCAGCCAACAGTCGCTCGATGATGGCCGGGTTCACTGATTCGACGTCGCCCACGAAGCCCAACTCGGGGTTCCTGGCTGCTGCCCGGATGAGCCCCGCGTCCTCACCCGAGAGGCCCACCGCCAGGGAGCCGTGTCGGTTGATGCTGGAGACGATGTCCCGGTTGACCTTGCCGACCAGCACCATCCGGGCAACGTCGAGGGTTTCGGCGTCGGTCACCCGGAGGCCATCCCGGAACTCCGACTGGATGCCCAGCCGGTCCATGAGGGCCCCGATCTGGGGACCGCCGCCGTGAACCACCACGGGCCGGATGCCAACTGAGTGCATCAGCACGACATCCTCGGCGAACTGGGAGGCCAGTTGGTCATCGACCATGGCATTGCCGCCGAACTTGACGACGATGACCGAGCCGGCGAACTGCTGGATGTACGGGAGGGTTTCCACCAGGACGGCGGCCCGCCGCTCCGGAGAGAAGTCGACTATCGAGTCGACGGTGGCGTCGGGGGCGGTCATGACGTCCTCATGTTCTCGTCGATGTAGGCGTGGGACAGGTCAGTGGTGACGATCAAGGCCGTGCCGTCGCCCTGGCCCAGGTCGACGTCAAGATCTAGGCGCCGTCCAGCCATGTGGGCAGCCAGGGCCCCCTCATCCACCTCGCAGGCCTGGCCCTCGGCATAGATGACCTGTCCTCCGTAGGAGATAGAAATGGCGTCGGGGTCGAAGGCGATGCCGGCCGCCCCCATCTCGGCGGCAATCCGTCCCCAGTAGGGATCCTCGCCGTACCACGAGCACTTCACGAGCTGGCAGTTGGCAGTGTCACGCGCCCCTTTGGCCGCCTCGGCATCGCTGGCCGCACCGGTCACCGTCAGGAACACCGTCTTGGTGGATCCCTCGGCGTCGTCGGCCATCTGCACGGCTAGGTCCCGGCAGGCGTCGGCCAGAGCCCCACCCAACACCTCGGGTTCGACCAGTCCTGCAGTGCCGGAGGCCAGTAGCAGCACAGTGTCGTTGGTGGACTGGGCTCCGTCGACGGTCAGGCAGTTGAACGACACCCCCGCAGCCGACTGGAGCAGGCCAGTGGCGATGTCCGGGTCGACGGCGGCGTCGGTGGTGAGCACGGCCAGCATGGTTGCCATGTTCGGCTCGAGCATCGCCGCCCCCTTGGCCACGCCGCCCACGGTGAAGACTGCTCCGCTCAACGTCACCCCGTTGACCTCGGTGGTCTTGGACGCGGTGTCGGTAGTCATCATCGCCCGGGCCGCTGCCGGGCCACCGTCGACGGTCATGGCTGCGGCCACGACCGGGATGGCCGGAGCTATGGCGTCCATAGGGAGCTGGTAACCGATCAACCCGGTCGAGCAGACCAATACCTCCTCGGTCGCACACCCAACGGATACTGCGGTGGCCTCGCACATGGCCTCAGCCGCAACCCGGCCCTGCGTTCCGGTGGCCGCGTTGGCGTTTCCACTGTTGAGCACGACCGCGGCGGCCCGGCCACCGGTGAACGCCAGGTGGTCTCGGCAGACCAGCACCGGTGGAGCCGTCATGAGGTTGGAGGTGAAGACGCCGGCAGCGGTGACCGCCGCTCCGTCAGCAGTGGCCACCATCGCCAGGTCAGCGGCGCCAGATTCCTTCACACCACAGGCCATGCCGGCAGCCACAAAGCCCGGAACGGAGGTGACGCTCACGGGTAGACCCCGATGGTCGACAGCCCAATGGTCTCATCGAGGCCCAAGACGGCATTGGCGCACTGCACAGCCTGGCCCGAAGCGCCCTTGACCAGGTTGTCGATAGCGCACAGTACGACCACCCAACCGGTCCGGGGATCCACTCGAGCCGTGAGATGGGCAGCGTTGGAACCCAGCGTGGCCTTGGTGGAAGGCGACCGCTCGGAGACGACCACGAATGGCTCGCTGGCGTACGCGCCGGCCAGCAGCTCGAGGACCCCGACCGTATCCAACGACGAATCGACCGGCCGGGCGTAACAGGTTGCCAAGATACCTCGGTTCATGGGCGCCAGATGGGGGGTAAACAGCACCGACACCCCTTCGGCGGTCAGCGATCCGTCAGCCGCCGTGCCTAGAACCTGCTCGATCTCCGGGGTGTGCCGGTGGCCGGGCCCTGATCCCCTGGGGCTCCCGGCCAGCCCGTAGGCCGTGAAGTCCTCGTTCGCGGCACAGAACGCGGTGTTGGGCTTCGGGGACCGACCGGCTCCAGAGAGCCCACTGGCCGCGTCGACCACGATCCCCGCCGGGGAAATGACACCGGCCCGCAGCAGCGGTGCCACCCCCAGAGTGGCGGCCGTCGGATAACAGCCGGCGACGGCCACAAGGCGGGCGTCGGCCAGACCGGGTCGAAACAGTTCGGGTAGGCCGTAAGCGGCGTCGGCCAGGAGGTCGGGCACCTCGTGGTCCTCGCCGTACCAGGTCGGGTAGAGGCCGTCGTCCCGCAACCGGAAGTCGGCCGCCAGATCCACCACGTGGCCCACTCGACCCAAGAGGTCGGGCACCAACGTCTGGGAGGCGCCGTGGGGCAGACCCAGAAAGGCCACGTCACAGCCATCGGCTGCCGCGGGATCGGCCGAATCGTATATCAGGTCCGGGTAGTGCGCAGCCAGGCTTGGGTAAAGATCTGCGACCGCCGTCCCGGCCTGAGACTCGCCAGTGGCCAGTACGACCTCGAAGGTCGGATGGGCCGAACAAATCCGGAGCAGCTCAGCCCCGGTGAATCCCGACGCGCCGATGACGGCAACCCGGTGTCGGCGAGAGGTAGGCATTCGACAATTATGCTGCCTTCTGCATAGAAATACAACATAACTATGCTGATACTCGAATATCTGCTGGTCAGGGCCGGTTAGCCTCCCAGCACTGCCACTACCTTGCCCACCACCTGCCGATCGTAGATGTCCTGGAGGGCCCGAGCGGCATCCTCAAAGGCGTAAGGCGGGTGGAGCAGCGGATCGACCGTCCCCTCGTTGGCCAAGACCATCACCGATGCCACCTGCCGACCCAGCGACTCCGGATCTCGAGCCAGGGACGCTCCCCAGTGAACGCCCACCACCGAATAGTTCTTGAGTAGCACGTGGTTGGTGGCCAGCTTCGGGATGCCGGCCACGAAGCCGATCACGAGCACTCGCCCATCCCAGGCCATGCACCGGCAGACCTGCTTGAACATCTCGCCTCCCACCGGGTCGTAGGCCACGTCCACACCCCGACCGTCGGTGAGCTCGCGAACCTGGTCCACCAGTTCCGTTTGGTCACCGAACTCCCGGTGGTCGATGACCGCGTCAGCCCCGAGGGCCGCACACGCCGCCACCTTGTCGGCACCCCCGGCCACCGCGATCACACGGACACCAGCAGCCAACCCCAGCTGGATTGCCGCCGACCCCACGCCACCCGACGCCCCCGTCACCAGCAGGGTCTCCCCTGCCACCAGTTGGGCCCGATCATGCAAGGCAAACCACGTAGTGCAGTAGTTCATGGGAATGGCTGCCGCCTTGGCCGCCAAAAGCCCCTCGGGCACCTCGAAGACCTGCGACGCCGGAAGCTCGATCTGCTCGGCCAATCCACCACCTAGGGCCACGACCCGCCGCCCGATCAGGTCGATCGACACCCCGTCGCCCACGGACACAACCGTGCCCGCCGTCTCGCTTCCCGGCGTGAACGGGAGGGGCGGCTTCACCTGGTACTCGCCCCTCACCTGGAGGACATCGGGAAAGGCCAGGCCCACTGCCTCAGTGTCTACGACGAGTCGACCCGGTCCCGGTACAGGCGAGTCGACCTCGCCCAGAACCATTCGGTCGATCGGGTCACCCAGCTCGTGGACCTGCCATGCACGCATGGCGACGACCGTACAGGGGTCGTCCAGTGCGGCCCTAGCCGCGTAGGACGGCCGGCAATGCCGACTGGACGCCATCGATGCAGGCCTGACGCACGCCAGCCACCTCAGCGTCGGTCAGCGTCCGATCATCGGCCTGAAAGCGCAGCGTGAAGGCCAGGCTACGACGCCCCTCGGCCACCGGAGCACCCCGAAACACGTCGAACAGCGACAGGTCGGCCAGCAGGTCGCCGGCTGCCCCCACCAGGCAGGACCGCACGGCAGCCGCCGACGTGTCCTCGTCGACCTCGAAGGCCAGATCGATGTCCGACGACGGATACCGGCTGACCCGGTGATACGGGCGACCGCCATGGGGGAGGGCCAGAAGGGCCTCGAGGTCCACCTCCAGCCAACCCACCCGCTCGCCGATCCCATAGGCTTCCAGCACCCCGGGGTCGACCTCACCCACGAACCCGACCGGAGTGCCAGCCACCTCGATTCGAGCAGCCCGGGTCGGGTGGAGGCCCGCCGGGCCGTCCGACACCAGGGCATAGTCCCGGCAGTCCAGGGCATCGGCCAACGACGACCAGATGGCCACGGCGTCGCCGGCGTCCCGGCCACCGAGGCCGACCGCCAGGTGCTCCCGCTCATCAGGAAGGGGCTGTTCGATGGCCGGCACCCGGTACACGTGGCCGATCTCGAACACGCCGAGGCCCTCGAGTCGGTGCGAGGCATTGTAGGCCAACGTCTTGAGGATGCCCGGCCGCAGTGAGGCCCGCATGACCGACTCCTCGGCCACCAGCGGGTTGGTCACCGTGACGCCGTCGCCGGGCAGGCCGGCCCGCTCCAGGTCACCCGGGGCCAGGAACGGCACGGGCATCACCTCGTCGAGGCCCAGGCCGACCATGGTGTCGCGGACGGACCGACGGTCGTGCTGGTACGGGGTCAGCGACCCGGTGATGGTCGAACTCGGGACGGTCCGGGCGATCCGCCCGTACCCGTGCATCCGGGCCACCTCCTCGACCACGTCGATCTCCGTGCCACAGTCGTGTCGAAAGCAGGGTACGGCGACGTCGAGGTCCGCCGAGGAAGGATCGCCGTCGACCGGCTCACTGATGAACCCGATGGGCTCCAGCAGGGCGGCCATCTCGTCACGCGACAGGTCAGTGCCCAGCAGGGCGTTCACCCGGTCGGTTCGGACCCGGACCGGCGAGCGGTCGGGCACTGTCCCCCGGACGTCGACGGTCCCCGGGGCCAACGCGGCGCCCGAGTCGGACAGCAGTTCGGCGAAGCGCCGCATGGCCACGTCGGCCACCTCGGGGTCGGCACCCCGCTCGAACCGGATCGAAGCCTCGCTCCGCAACCCGAGGCGACGCGACGAGGTCGAGATGGTTTGTGGGTCCCACCAGGCCATCTCCAGGACCACGCTGGTGGTCTCCCCGCCGATCTCTGTCGATGCACCACCCATGATCCCGGCGATGCCGATTGCAGCGTCGTCACCGTCGGCAATCACCCCGTCCGAGGCCGACAAGGTACGGACAACCCCGTCGAGTGTCTCTACCGTCTCACCCTCGACGGCCCGTCGGACCCGGAGGGCCGGACCGGCACCACCCCCTCCAGTAAGGGCGGCCAGGTCGTAGGTGTGGCTGGGCTGGCCCAACTCAAGCATCACGTAGTTGGATACGTCCACCACGTTGTTGATGGGGCGCATACCCAGGGCGGTCAGACGGTTGGCCAACCACCGGGACGACGGGCCGATGGTGATGCCGTCCAACACCCGGGCCACGAACCGGCCGCACAGCACCGGGTCCAGCACCTCGACCGACAGGCGCCCGTCGGCGGGGTCACCGGCATCGGCCGGCGACGGGTCGGGCAGGGCGAACGGCACCCCCTGACGGGCCGCCAGGTCGCGGGCCACGCCAGCCACCGACATGGCGTCGGGCCGGTTGGGGTTCACCTCGAGGTCGTAGAGAACGTCGGGCACCAGCGCCAGGGCCTCAACCAGTGGGGTCCCAGGCGTAGGCGGGTGCTCCCCCGTTGCACCGTCGAGGAGCATGATGCCCTCCGAATCGTCGCCGAGGCCTATCTCCTCGGCGGCGCACAACATCCCGTTGGACCACTCGCCACGCATCTTCCGGCGGGCGATCTCCATGCCGCTGGGCATCGTCATCCCCAAGGTGGCCAGGGGCACCAGGTCTCCCACCGACATGTTGAAGGCACCGCAGCAGATCTGCAGGGCTTCCCCGTCGCCGGCGTCAACGTCGACCAGTTGAATGCGGTCGGCGTCCGGGTGGGGGCGCAGGTCGAGCACCCGGGCCACCACGACGCCGTCCAGTCCCTCACCGATCGACGTCATCGCCTCAACGGCCAGGCCGAGGTCGCTGAGTTGCTTACCGATCTCCTCGGGGGCGCCGTTCACGGGCGCAAACTCCTGGAGCCACGACAGGAGGACCTTCACCGGATCCTCCTCGGGGACGGCAGGGACAGGGCGCTCATCAGAACTGGGACAGGAAGCGGTGGTCGTTGCGGAACAGCTCCCGTAGGTCGTCGATCCCGTGGCGCATCAGGGCCAGGCGGTCGAGGCCGAACCCGAAGGCAAAGCCGGACCAGATCTCGGGGTCCAGGCCGCCGGCCTGCAGCACGTTGGGGTGGACCATGCCGCAACCAGCCAACTCCAGCCAGGACCCGTCGTCCCGGAGGATGTCGAACTCGGCCGACGGTTCGGTGAATGGGAAGTACGAGGGGCGGAGGCGTGACGTGAACTCCCGACCGAAGTAGGCCTTCGTGAAGGCGTCCATGGTGCCGGCCATGTCCCCGAAGGTGATGCCCTGGTCGACGACCAGGCCCTCGATCTGGTGGAACACCGGCATGTGGGTGGCGTCAGCGGTATCGCTGCGGAACACGCGCCCCGGCATGATCGAATAGATCGGCGGTTCGGTGGACTCCATGACCCGGATCTGGACCGGGGAGGTGTGGGTACGCAACAGGGTGCTACCCGGCTCACCGTGATCCACGTAGAGGGTGTCGTACATGTCTCGGGCCGGGTGGTCGGGCGGAAAGTTGAGGGCACCGAAATTGTGCCACTCATCCTCGATCTCTGGGCCCTCGGCCACGGTGAAGCCCATACCCACGAAGATGTCCTCGAGGCGTTCCCAGGTCTGGGTGACCACGTGCCGGTGGCCGAGGCGGCGACCGGTGTCAAGTTCAGTTAGGTCGAGGCGCTCGGCCTCCAGGGTGACGGCACGTACCCCGGCCTCCAGCGTCGACCGGCGCTCGGCCAGCAGGTGCTCCAGTGCGGCTCGCACCTCGTTGAGGCGACGCCCGGCGTCCTTGCGCTGTTCGGCATCCATCGCCCCCAGGCCCCGCCGGGCCTCGGTCACCACCGATGCCCTGCCGAGGAGTTCGGCATCGAGCGCCCGGAGGTCGTCGAGGTCGGCCGCCGCAGCCACCGCTGCGGTGGCCGCGGTCAGGTGCCGGGTCAGGTGCTGGTCCAGGTCGGAGGTCATCGTGGTCAGAGTGTGGGAGAGGCGTCGAGTGGTCAGAAATCTGTGTCATGGATCGCATCGGCGACCCGTCGCAGGCTAGGGCACCACCCCTCGGTCCCCGATGACCGTTTCAGTTGAGTGATAGTCGCTCTTCAGCCGGTACGCGACAGTTCGTAGAGGGCAACCGAGCCGGCCACGGCCACGTTCAACGACTCCACGCCGCCAGAGGTTTCCACGGTTGCCGCCCCGGCACAGGCTGCCACGACGTCGTCGGAAAGGCCCTGGGCCTCGTTGCCCAGGACGAGGGCCAACAGCCCATCAGTGGCAGCCACCTCGGCCATCGACCCACGCGCAGAGGGCATAGTCGCCCAAGCGGCGACCTCCGCTCCGGCCAGTCGACGCAACACCTCAATAGCTCCATCGTCACCGACCATGGCGAACGGGATCCGGAAGGCTGAGCCGGCGGCGGCCCGGACGAGCTTCGGGTTGTAGGGATCCACACCACCCACGAGGCACAAGCCAGCGGCACCGAAGGCCTCGGCCGACCGGAACAACGTGCCCACGTTGCCGGGGTCGGCCAGGCCCACCAGGACCAGTAGGGGGTGCCCGGGTTCGACACCGGCGAACAGAACATCCGTATCGACGTCGACGAAGCCCACCTCGGCCAACGCCGGCTGCGGGGAACCGGTGCTGGTCAACCCGTCGAACACCGAGTCGGGCACCGTGCCGACGTCGGCACCGGTGGCCAATGCCCGCCGTAGGAGCGCGTCGAGCGCCGGTCCGGCGCTGAGGTCGTCGAGCGGCGACTCGGGCACTACGACTAGCCGAACGTCCAGGCCGGCATCCAGCGCCTCGGCCACCAGCCCGGGACCCTCGACGATGAAGGATCGCTTTTCGTAGCGCTGGCCACGGTCCCGGGCCAGTCGCCGGAGTCCACGGATTCGGGGATTGCTCCCCGAGTAGCCGCGAATCATCCGATCGAAATCAGAGGACGGACGACAGCCCGACCACCGGGTCAGGCCGCTTCGGAGCCGGCCTGCTCGACGAGGGCGGCGAAGGCGGCGTCGTCGTTGACGGCCAGGTCGGCCAGCACCTTGCGGTCGACCTCGATGCCCGCCTGCTTCAGCCCAGCGATGAAGGCACTGTAGTTCGTGCCGTTCTGCCGGCAGGCGGCGTTGATCCGCTGGATCCAGAGTCGACGGAACTGGCCCTTGCGCGCCCGACGGTCGCGGAAGGCGTAGTTGCCAGAGTGCATCACCTGCTCGTTGGCGGCACGGAAGGTACGACTCTTGTCGCCGTAGTAGCCCTTCGCCTGCTCGAGGACTGCCTTGTGCTTCTTCTTGCTGTGGACGGCTCGCTTGACCCTGGCCATCACGCTCTCCTGTCTTCGGGTCCCCGCCGGCGGCGGCGTGGACAATCGCTGTTCGGTTCGATCGGGGCGGTTGCACCCCGGAGGGATTCGGTCAGATGCCGAGTTGCTTGCGGACGGCCGACGCGTTTGCCGGGTCCACGTCGAACTGGTGGCCGCGCCGCCGCTTCAGCTTCACCGCCTTCTTCACGTAGGTGCCCCGCTTCAGGCGGCCCCTGCCGGTGACCTTGATCCGCTTGGCGGCGCCCCGGTGGGTTTTCATCTTGGGCATGTGTTCTGCTCCGTTTCGGTTCTGGTACTTCGTCGGCCGGTCAGGCGGACGTCGGTTCGGTCGGCGACTCCTCGGGTGCAACGTCCTCTGGAGCCTGTTCCTCGACGGTGGGCTCCTCGGTTATCCCTGCCTCAGCGGTTGGTTCCTCGACAGTGGACGCCTGATCGGCCTCCCGTCGGTCGGCGGCGGCCTCCCGCTGCCTGCGGGTGGCCTGGCCGGGCACCAGGACCATGATCATGTTGCGGCCATCCTGCTTCGGGTACACCTCGACTCGCCCCACGTGGGACACGGCCTCGGCGACCTTGTCCAGAATGCGGCGCCCGAGTTCGGGATGTTGCATCTCCCGACCCCGGAACATGATCGTGACCTTGACCTTGCTGCCGTCGCCCAAGAACGCCTCGACCTTCCGGGTCTTGGTGGCGAAGTCGCCCGGACCGATCTTGGGTCGATACTTCATCTCCTTGACCAGAACGTGGGTCGCCTTCTTGCGCGATTCCTTGGCCCGCTGGGACTGTTCGTACTTGAACTTCCCGTAGTCCATGATCCGGCATACCGGCGGATCGGCCTTGTCGGCCACCTCTACGAGGTCTAGGCCCAGTTCCAAGGCCGCGTCGAGAGCGTCAGGTAGGGATTGGATCCCCATCTGTTCGCCGTCGGGCGAGACCAGACGAACCTGTCGGGCCCGGATGCGGTCGTTGATTCGCGGTTCTTGATTTGTCGGTGCTGCTATCGGTCGTCACTCCTGTGTGTCACGCAGGCTCTCGCTCCTCGTGAGGGGATGGGTAGTGGCACCCGACCAAGCCGACCGGTTGCGGGGGTAACCCCGTAAAAGCCGAAACAGCGGGCGCCGGAAAGCCGACACCCGCCGAAGACGACGGCGGCCGCACCCATGGGACGTGCCCGCGGATTTGACCGGCTCGTCGATCAGACGAGATGAGGACCCGGACCCGCTCGACGCGTGCCGGGTGGGGGTGGACCCCGCTTTCCATCTAATTGTTGTACGTAGGATACCGCTCCCGGGACGTCCCGGCACCCGACGCCCCTAACGGGCAGCAGGAGCGAAGCCGATGAGCAGCCTCTGGACCCCCGGCGGGGAACACCCGGTCGACCCGCCAGATGACCCTGCAACGGGTACAGACCCCTCCCCTGACGAAATGAGTACCGAGGAGCGTCAACAGGCCGAAGAGATGGCCCGCGAGATGGCTGCCGTCCAGGAACAGATCGCCTCGACGCCTGCCTCCGTGGTGGTGGCCAACCACCTCATGGGCTTCTACGAGTTGGCAGCCATCCACCTATCCCAGCAGCCGCCGAACATGGGTGAGGCCTCGGTGGCCATCGACGCCCTCGGTGCGGTGGTTGAGAAGCTGCCGGGCCGCCTCGGTGAGGCCGAGGCCACGATGCGCGATGCCCTTCACCAGATCCGACTGGCCTACGTGTCAGTCGAAAAGGCCCTCCGGGATGACAATTCGTCCGCACCCGACCCTGAGGACGACGGAACAGAAGAGGCTGAGTGACCCCCGAGTGAGCCCTCCCCGATGACCGAGGTCCGGTAGCCCGACAGGAACCTCTGGTCAGTGGACGATCTTGGAGAGTGGCAGCTCGATGATGTCGGTAGCCCCGCCATCACGCAGCGCCGGGATCAACACGTTGATTTCCGACTTCGCCACCACTGTCTCCACGGCGAAGCCCGAACCGCCATACAACTCGTTGACCGTCGGGGACTTCATCGACGGGATTAGGTCGATCACCGCGTCAAGGCGGTCGCCCGGCACATTCATCTTGACCAGGACCTTGCCCCGAGCCTCCAGGGTGCCCTGCAGCAACCGGTGGATCTGTTCCATCGCATGGCGCTTTTCCGGATCGGAGTGGGCCTCAGCATTGGCCACCAGCTCGGTGTAACTGGTCAAGATCGTGTCGATGACCTTCAGCCCAGCGGCTCGGATGGCCCGTCCGGTCTCGGTGATATCGACCACCACGTCCACGATGTCGGGGACCTTGGCTTCGGTCGCCCCATACGAGAGCCGGATGTCTGCATCGACGCCGTGATCGGCGAAGAATCGGCGAGTCAATTCCGGGTACTCGCTCGACACCCGAACCCCGGCCGGGAGGTCGGCCACCGACTCGACGTCAGAGTCACCAGGCACGGCGACCACGATTCGCACCGGGCGTGCCGTGGCCTTCGAATAGTGGAGTTCTCCGAGGGACACCACATCGCTGCCCGTCTCCTCGATCCAGTCCCGCCCGGTGATCCCGAGGTCGAACAGGCCGTCGGCCACGTAGGTGGGGATCTCCTGGGGTCGCAGGATGCGAACGTCGTCGACACGCGGATCGTCGATGGTCGCCCGGTAGTCGACCGAGGAACTCCGGCGAACCCCTAGGTCGGCGCCCTCGAACAGTTCGAGGGTCGATTTCTCAAGGGAACCCTTAGGAAGTACGAGTTTCAGCACCACACGAACCTACCCGTCGCACCTCCATGCCAGACCCGGAATTAGCCCTACACGCCAACGCTCTTCCATCTTCTTGTAGGAGTGGGGTCAGGCGTCGGGCACCATCTCGATGCGCAGGTCGGGTCCGAGGCGTCGAACGTCGACGAACCGGCCACGCCACGCCTCAGCCATAGTGGCCGCACCGCTGCCGGCCAGTAGGGGTCGGCCGTCGTCGCCACCCAGCAGGGCGGGCGCCATGTAGGCCACCACCCGGTCGATCAGGCCCTCGCGGTGGAATCGACCCGCTACCTCGGCGCCACCCTCCACCAGGAGTTGCAGCACGCCCTCTGACCCCAGACGGTCCAAGAGGGCTCCTAGGTCGCCGTGGTGCTCCTCAGCGGGCAGTACCTGTGCATCGGCGGGGATGGCCCCCAACACGATCCGGCGGGGATCAGTCGATTCCATAGCGGCCGCCGCAGGCCAGTCGCGGACATCCAACCGGGGATCGTCGGCCCGCACAGTGCCCGAGCCCACACAGACGGCGTCGCTCTCGGCCCGCATCCGATGCACATCGGCCCGGGCCTCGGGACCGGTGATCCACCGGCTGGAGCCGTCGGGGGCGGCGATGCGCCCGTCGACGGTGGTGGCCATCTTCAGGACGACCAGTGGCCGACCGGTCCGTCGATGGTGGAGGTACGGGGCCAGTTGTTCAGCCACTTCATTGGCTCGCACCCCGACCACTACCTCCAGCCCCACCTCCCGAAGTCGTGCGATGCCCCGGCCGGCGACTTGCGGATCCGGATCCTCGACGGCCACCACGACACGGGCCACCCCAGCAGCCACGATGGCCTCGGTACACGGACCGGTCCGTCCCTCGTGATGACACGGCTCCAGCGTGGTCACGAGCGTGGCCCCGTCGATCGATCCGCCGTTGGCCGCAGCGGCCTCCATGGCCACCCGCTCTGCGTGTGGACCACCAGGTGGCCGGGTGGCACCGGTACCGACGATGCGGCCATCAACTACCACTACCGAACCCACCCAAGGGTTGGGCGAGGTCCGACAGCGCGCCGTCGCTGCGGCGTCGATCGCCGCATCCATGGCAACGCAATCGTCCACAGTGCCGTCGCCATCAGCGCAGCCAGCGATTTCAACCATGGCCTGAACCCTCTGCGCCAGGTGTGCTGCCCTCTCCCGAGGGGTGGGGATCGGCGTTGTCGACCATGAGGCGCACTGCGTGGGGCACTACGTCTGCGACAGCCTCCAGGCACTCCACGCAGCCTCGGGCTGAACCTGGGGTGTTGATGATCAAGGAGGTGCCTAGCGTGCCCGCCACGCCCCTCGAAAGTCGCCCCAACGGATTGACTAGGCGCATGGCCTCGGCCAGACCCGGGGCTTGGCGGTCCAGGACGGCGAGGGTTCCCTCCGGGGTCTGGTCCCTCGGGCCGAATCCGGTCCCACCGGTGGTCACGATCAGGCCGTGAAAGCCGTCGGCTAGTCGCCGCAGAGTGGCCGCCACCTCGTCGGTCCCGTCGGAGGTCACCGTGGTGTCGACCACGTGCCAGCCTCGTTCCCCGCAGAGGGATACCAGGGCGGCCCCCGACCGATCCGCGCGCGCACCGTGCACCACCCCGTCTGAGACGGTCAGCACCTTCACCGACAGCACACCACCATCGGGGGCGGGCGCCCGCTCGTGATCGTGCCCGGTCATCCCCGGACGATACCGGAGGGTTCGCCGGCGGGCCGATCCCCCGGACCCCCATAGTTCGCGGGGCTACTCTCAATCAATGGCCCGAACCGTCGCGACCGATGCCCTCGGTGGGTACGAGATCACCGAGTTCGCCCACGGGGGTACTACGCGCACGGTGCTGCGGGCCGGATCCGGACCGGCGGTCATCGTCATACCCGAGATGCCCGGCATCACGCCCCTAGTGGCCGACTTCGGTCGACGAGTGTCCGCCATCGGTTGTACCGCTGTCCTGCCGTCGCTTTTCGGGACGCCGGGACGCCGAGCCCGGCCCGGATACATCATGCGGACCCTGGCCGGCGGCTGCGTGTCGCGTGAGTTCACTGCCTTCCTCCGACGACGGACCTCGCCGGTTACCGACTGGCTCAGGGCACTGGCCGCCTTCGAACACGGTCGCTGTGGAGGTCCAGGGGTGGGGGCCGTTGGCATGTGCTTCACCGGTGGATTTGCCCTCGGGATGATGGTTGACGAACGGATGCTGGCTCCGGTGCTCAGCCAGCCAAGCCTGCCGCTGCCCATTGGTGCCCGTAGCCGCCGGTCGGTGGGCCTGTCCAACCGAGACCTGGAGATCGTTCGGGACCGCGTTCGAGGACGTGACAGCGACGGCGTGTGCATCCTTGGCCTCCGATTCAGCGAGGACGGCATGGCACCAGCCGAGCGCTTTGCCCGCTTGTCCGAGGAGTTCGGGGACGGTTTCATCGGCGTGGAGATCGACTCCTCGCCCGGCAATCCCCACCGGATCTCCAAGCGGGCCCACTCGGTGCTGACCGACGAGCTGGTCGACGAACCAGGTCACCCGACCCGAGACGCCCTCGATGCCGTCTTGGAGCACCTACGCCGCGGGCTCCTGTCCTGAGGAGCCCGTCCCGACCAGCCGGGCCGGTCAGGGCACCAGGTAGATGAACGCCGCCATCCCCTCGCTATCTAGGTCCTGGGGGAGCAGCATCCCCCCGATGCCTCCATCGCCGTGGGGCCGCCACGGTTCTCCCACCGGTACGGGAACGAGGGTCGGGTGGGCGGCCCGAAGCCGACGGTCCACCCCCGCGGTCTCGGGCTCCGTCAACGTGCACACGCTGTAGGCCAGCACCCCGCCCGGAACCACGAGCTCAGCCGCCTGTCCGACCAATTCCAGTTGCAGGTCGGCCAACTCGTGGATCGACGCTTCGTCGAACCGACCCTCCTGCCAGCGGGCATCGGCACGTCGCCGCAGGACCCCCAACCCCGAACACGGAGCATCCACCAGAACACGGTCGAAGGAACCCGGCCGGAACGGCGCCGCCCGACCGTCAGCCACCGCCAGCAGCAGGTTGCTGCCCAGACTGCGGGAGTTCTCGGCCACCAGGCCGAGGCGTCGCTCCCGGAGGTCACAGGCCACCACCCGGGCTCCCGATGCAGCTAGCGCAGTTGCCTTCCCGCCGGGAGCCGCGCACAGGTCCAAGATCCGTTCACCACCCCGTCCCGTCAACCCGTCGGACCCGGCGGTCAGCACCGCCTCAACTACTAACTGCGACGCCCGGTCCTGATGGTAGCCGTCGTCGCGTACCACTGCGGGGGCCGGTCGGTTCATGACCTCCAACGCAGCCACCGCGACATCGTGACCCAGGTCGGCGACCATGCGATCGAATACCTCGTCGGGACAGCTCAGAGCGACAGCCGGTGACGGCCACGGCGGGGACCCGGCCAGCTGCTCGTCGGCCACCCGTCGGAGCACCGCATTGCACAAGCCTCGGACCCGTCGGGGCGCCACAGCCACGGTGGTTGACACGGCGGCGTGCGGTGGTACTCCACCGAAGGCCAGTTGCCAGGCGCCTAGTCGCAGTACCGTCCGGACCTCCGGTTGGACCTCGTCATGTAGGAACCTGTCGATCAGGTAGTCACACGCTCGACGCATCCGGGTGGTTCCGTAGACGAGGTCGGTGGTGAAGGCCCGGTCCCGACGGTCCAGTTCACAACGATCCAGGGCGGTTCTCAGTGCCAGGTTGGCGTAGGCACCGTCACGTTCGATCCGGCTCAGAACCTCGAGGGCCAGACGCCGGACGTCAGACGTCGTGTCGCCATCGGACCTGTCCGTCATTAGGTAGCGACCATCAGGTGCCCAGCACCTCGCCAGTGCTCGGTCGTGCACCGGCAGCCCATGCGTTGAAAGTCATCCGCGCCCGGTTGGCTGGCTGGACCTCCACGAGGCGAAGGCCATCGCCCTCCCCGGAGCCGACGGCCACCACGTCACCGACGAGTTCCCCCGCCACGGCCCCGGCCCCCGACGACCCGCACGGGGTGGCCTGCCAAACCTTGAACGGTTCGCCCTGGAAGGTCGTATGTGCGCCACCCACCCGGACAACCCGATGGAGTTCGTCAGAGGACCGGGACCAATCCATGCGGAGGTCCTCTCGCCCGATCTTGTGGGCCCACGTGGGTTCGCCCACCTGTGGCTCACCTTCGCTGATCCCCGCCACCAGGGCATCCACCAGCAGCGTCGATCCCAGACCGGCAAGCCTCTTCCTTAGTTCGTCGGCCGACTCGTCAGGCCCAACCGGGGTGGCCACCTGACAGCGGACGAGACCGGTGTCCAACTCCTCGGCCACGTCCATCAGGCAGACTCCGGTCTCAGCATCGCCGGCCAATAGGGCCCGTTCGACCGGTGCGGCGCCTCGCCAGCGGGGGAGCAGCGAAAAGTGCAGGTTCAGCATGGGAAGAGAATCAAGCACAGACGCCGGGATGATCCGGCCGTAGGCCACGACCACCCCCAGGTCGGCGCCCGAGGCGACTGCGGCGTCCAGATCGTAGGCCACCCGCAACCCGAGGTCGGCCGCTGCGACACCCACCGGGGTGGGCGTCGGTTGACCCCTCCGGCTCCGTCGGCGATCCTCGGCGGTGACCACCACGACGACCTCCATTCCCAGCCGATCGGAAGCCTCGTGAAGCGCCACTAGAGGCGCCACGGCGATGGCGGGATTCCCGAGGTAGGCCAACCGACGGGGCCGGGTCGGCACGGGTGCCGTCACGGCAGCCGCAGGCCCCTACCCGGGGATCGGCCATCAGGCCCACCAGATAGGGGCACGGGAGGGAGGGAACCGCCCGACAGGCCAGCTCGGGCCATGGTCATCTCGTTCAGGGCACGGCGAGCCTCCCGGCGCTGATCGTCGTCAAGGTGGTCAACCAGGAGCACCCCGTCCAGATGGTCCAGTTCGTGCTGGAAGAGCCGGGCCTCCAGTTCGTCAGCTTCGATCGACAGTTCGTTGCCATCGAGGTCCACTCCCACGAGGTGGACCGTCTTGGGGCGGACGACCTCCCAGGACAGGCCTGGTACCGAGAGACAACCCTCCTCGAAGACCCACTCGCCGTCGGACTCCACGATCCGCGGGTTCAGGATCACCCCGGCGGCCTCACCGTGGTCGTAGACGAAGAAGCGCTTCTGCACGCCCACCTGCGGGGCGGCTAGGCCGATCCCGGGGGCCTCGTACATCGTCTCGAACATTTCCTCGCACAGGTGCACTAGGGCTCCGTCCACGTCGGTCACGTCAGTAGCCGGAGTGCGCAGGACGGGGTCGCCGATGACCCGGATCTCATGGTTGGGCACGGCCTGAGGCTACCGTCGCCACCGTGAACGCCCGGAGGAGTCATGCCGACGGGAGGCTGGTCTGGTGAGTGACCCGCAGCAGTACTGGACCAACCGGCCCGATGCGGAGTCTCGCCCCGGAGAGGTCTCCCTACTGCTACCCGACGTGGACCTCCGGCTGACCACCGACCGTGGCGTCTTCTCCTCTGACCGGATCGACCGGGGCACCCGGTTCCTCTTACTGGACGGGCCGCCGCCACCGGGAGGTCCGGTGGACCTCATGGACCTGGGTTGCGGCTACGGACCCATCGCTTGCACTCTGGCCACCCGGAATCCAGAGGCCACGGTGTGGGCCATTGACGTGAACGAGCGGGCCCGGGATCTTTGCCGGGCCAACGCCCTTGCCGCCGGTCTGGATGGCGTACGGGTCACGACGCCCGACGAGGTGCCTGACGGGCTTTCCTTAGCTGGGCTGTGGTCGAATCCGCCCATCCGGATCGGCAAGAAGGCCCTGCACGACCTGTTGGACCGGTGGCTGGGCCACCTGGCACCAGATGGCACGGCCCATCTGGTGGTGCAGCGCCACCTCGGCGCGGACTCACTTGCCAGATGGTTGGATGACCGGGGCTGGCCGACTACACGTAGGGGGTCCCGCAAGGGGTTCCGCCTGCTGGACGTGGGCAGCCGCACGGAGACGAACGCCAATAGAGAGAGACCTGAATGAGGGGCCGGGTGTGAAGAAGCTCGACAGCACGGGGCTTAAGCGCCTCCACCGCGAGTGGAGACGCAGGGCCGAACCCGACGTGGCCCTCTTGCTGGACAGCGTGCAGACGCCCTACAACGTGGGGGCCATACTCCGGACGGCGGCCGCCTACCGGGTGTCCCACCTATGGTTCGCTGGGGCGACCAGTCCGCCTACCCACGCCAAGGTGGCCAAGACGGCCCTCGGGACCGGTCGTTACCTCACGTGGACGATTTGCGACGAGGTAGACGAGGCGCTGGTTGACATTGCATCGGCAGGCTACGGGCTGGTCGGCGTGGAACTGGCCGACAGGGCCCAGCCCATCAACGAGGTGGCGTTCGAGGAGCGGACCTGCCTGGCCCTTGGCCACGAAGACCGGGGCCTGTCGTCCACCGTGCTAGCGGCCTGCGACACCGTGGCCTATATCCCGCAGTTAGGCAAGGTAGGCAGCCTCAACGTCGGGACGGCCGCCGGCATCGCTCTCTACGAACTGAACCGCCGGAACTGGTGACGACCCGAACCCAGGATCCGGCTGTCAGGCTCGGGCCGGGTCGACCTCGATCCTGAGTCGACCCCGGGGACGATCCACTGAGGCCAACAAATCCGACAGCGTCTCGGGATCCGGCGCCCTGACCAACCATGCGTTGTCCCGCGGGCCCATCACTTCTACCCCCGGCGCCCCCCGGCCCTCCACCCGCTCCAGTCCGGCCACAAACGCCGGGGCCACCGCACCAGAAATCCGGGCCAGCGCACCGAACGGTGGCAGGCCAAGAAGGTTCCGACGCTCCCGCTCGGCCGCGGCCTGACGACCGGGATCGGCATGCAGCACCGCTTGGAGGACCTCATGGTCGGGCTGACGGGTCTGGATGACGATACGACCACCGTCGGACCGCGATCCCAGGAGATGGGCAGCTCGGCCCAACAGTGCCATGGCCTGATCGGACGCCCGGGTCCGGGGCGCCAGTAACTCCTGGTCGAAATCCAGGAAGACCACCCGGGCCACCCGGCGACCGATCCGGTGGAGCACGGCCTCGGTCCCCACGAAAAGGCCGGCGTTCGACCCGTCCAGCACCCGCGGGTCCGTCTCGGCGGTGACCTCAACCACCGGTCGACCAGCCAGAGCCTCAAGTTCCTCACGCACCCGGTTCACGCCAGCCCGAAGGTTGCGCATACGGGTACCGCCACAGGCATCGCACACCATGGGTCGATGGGCGTCGTCCACCGGACACCGGAGTTCGCCCGAGTCGACAGACCCGGTTCCCCGGTCGTCGACCAGTGCCGCATCGTGGACCTCACAGCGGGCCAGTACCCCACAACCGTCACACGCCAGCAGCCGCGCTCTCCCCTTTCGGTTGAGGACGCACACCACCGGGTCGCCGTCCTCACCCCGCAACAAGGGGACCAGCGACGGGCTGAACAGGCCACTCCGGACGACGTCGTCATTCCGGCGGTCCATCAGGTCCACCATCGGCCATCCGTCCCTCTCAGCCGACCGGGACGGGACCGAGACCCGCCCGGGACCTGCTGCCTCGAGAGAGTCCACGCTAGGTGTGGCTGACACCAGCACGCAGGGAACTCCGGCTCGGCGGGCCCGCTCGATGGCCACGTCCCGAGCGTTCCAGGTCGGTGCCCGTTCCTCCCGATAAGCGTCATCATGTTCGTCGAGGACGACCACTGCTGCCAGATCACGCAGCGGCGCCCAAGCTGCAGCCCGCGTACCGACCACCACCCCACCAGCCGCGGCGCGGGCCCAGTCCCGGGGCATGGAGGCCACCGGGATCCCGGCGCGTCGGAGTCGGCCAGCCAAGCGTCGGGTCGTCTCCACCGTTGGAGTCAGCACAAGCGCGTCCCCCCGGCGAGCCGCACCCAGGACTAGAGGCAGTACGTCACCACCGGGTGGCAGCCGGACTACCCACGGCCGCCCATCCGTCCCATCGGTGCAGGAATCAGGGCTCCACAGGTCGTCGTACCACCGCCTTCCCGTGGCCGGCACCACCCACGGAGCAGGCGCTGACGGGAGGGCCTCGACCATAGATGGGGACGACGCTGTCGACAGGAAGCTGGACACCGGCCCCACCCACCGACTAGCGGCCCACCGCGCCAGGTCGATGACAGAAGGATCAGGACCTAGGCCACTCAAGCGGGCCAGAGGTTGGAGGGTCACTCCGAGTGGCGGCTCTACCCGATCGGCCACCACCCAGCCCGCCACCCGGCGACCGTTAAGGACGATGCGAACCCGACTGCCGACGCTGAGGCGCTCTGCCCGACCATCGTCCGACCAGGCGTCCGGGACGAGGTAGTCGAAGACACGCGAGACGGCAGCAACGTCGGGCAGCACCCGGACCACTCGTTTGCCCGACTGACCGGCAGTGGAACCGTCCGCGACCGCCAATCCGCCAGACGGGTCGGAGGCCTCGCCGACCGATACTCCGTCGAACGACAGTTGACCCTCTTCTTGGTCATGTTCGGGCTCGGAATCGCCCATTGACCCGACGTTCACGGGCCGACGCGCCCCGGGTCAGCCCAGACCCAAGAACGAGCGGACGTCGTCCACCCGGTCGATGGCCTCCCACGGCAGGCCGGGACGGCCGAAGTGCCCGTAGGCCGCCGTCTGGCCATAGATGGGCCGCTTGAGGTCGAGATCCCGGATGATGGCCGCTGGCCGGAGGTCGAAGACCTCCTGCACACAGGCCGAGATCCGGTCCGGGTCGACGTTCGCCGTGCCGAAGGTGTCGACCAGCACCGAGACCGGCCGGGCCATACCAATGGCGTAGGCCACCTGGACCTCGCAGCGCGACGCGGCTCCGGCCGCCACCAGGTTCTTGGCCACCCACCGGGTGGCGTAGGCCGCCGAGCGGTCGACCTTGGACGGGTCCTTGCCCGAGAAGGCACCGCCGCCATGGCGGGCCATGCCCCCGTAGGTGTCCACAATGATCTTGCGACCGGTCAGACCGGCGTCGCCCACTGGGCCGCCGATAACGAAGCGACCGGTCGGGTTGACGTGTACCTCGTAGTCGTCGTCTGCGAACTGCTCGGGGATCACCGGACGGATGACCTGTTCGATCAGGTCGGGTCGGATCATCGAGTCCCGGTCGATGCCGTCGTTGTGCTGGGTCGACACCAGCACCGTCCGAAGACGGACCGGCGTGTTGCCCTCGTAGTCGAAGGTCACCTGGGTCTTGGCGTCGGGTCGGAGGTAGGGCACGGTTCCCGCCTTGCGGACCTCGGCGTGGCGTTCGGCCATTCGGTGGGCAAGGTGGATGGGTAGAGGCATGAGCACGTCGGTCTCATCGCACGCGAAGCCGAACATCATTCCCTGGTCGCCGGCGCCCTGACAGTCTAGGTCGTCGTCCTCGCCGGCCGTGCCGGCGCGAACCTCCTCGGCGGCGTCCACGCCCTGGGCAATATCTGCGGACTGGCCGTCAAGGGTCACCATGACGCCACAGGTGTGGCCGTCGAACCCGAAGTCCTCCCGGTCATAGCCGATCTCGCAGATCATGCCCCTGACGGTCTTGGGGATGTCGACGTAACCCCGGCAGGTGACCTCCCCGGCCACCACGACTAGGCCGGTCGTGATCAGTGTCTCGCAAGCCACCCGACTCTCGGGGTCCACCTTCAACATGGCGTCGAGGACAGCATCGGAGATCTGGTCGGCCATCTTGTCGGGATGACCTTCGCTCACCGATTCGGAGGTGAAGGTCCAGTTGTCGCTCACGTTTCGTCTCCGTTCGGTGACCGGTTCGTCCCGGCATGGTTCGTGCTGTGGATATGCAGAGCAGCGTCGAGTACCGCACACGCCACCTCCCGCTTGCTGCAGAGGGGCACCTCGGTGGCCCCACCGCCAGCGTCAAGCAGGACCACGGCGTTGGTGTCGTGCTCGAACCCCACCTCGGGGACCGACACGTCGTTCGCCACGATCAAATCGACGCCCTTGGCCTGCAACTTCGCAACGGCATTCTGGCGCAGATCATTGGTCTCCGCGGCGAACCCCACAAGGACCTGTCCAGCAGTCCGGGTCCGGCCCAGTTCAGCAAGGATGTCGATGGTTGGTTCGAGGCGGACCTCGGGGACGCCGACGTCCTTCTTGATCTTGCGGTCGGCCACGTCGACGGGTCGAAAGTCGGCCACCGCGGCGGCCATCAGGACCACGTCGGCTCCGGGCGACCGCTCGAGCACAGCGGACGCCATCTCGGCAGCGGTGTCCACGGCCACCACGTCAAGTCCCAGGCCATCGGGAGCGGTGGTCGGTTGGGTAGTGACGAGGTGGACCTTGGCTCCCCGCTCCGACGCCTCAGCGGCCAGTGCATGGCCCTGCTTGCCTGAGGACCGGTTTCCCAGGAAGCGAACCGGACAGATCGGCTCCCGGGTGCCGCCGGCGGTCACCAGCACGGTCATCCCGGCTAGGTCACCGGCTGGCTCCCCGCCGTTAGTTGCACCCAGCACCTCGAACGCCGCGGCCACGATCTCGGCCGGATCGGCCATTCGTCCGGCGCCGGAGTCTCCGCCCGCCAGGCGACCGTCCACCGGACCCACCATGGTCACCCCGCGGTCGGTCAGAACGGCGACGTTCTCGACCACTGAGGGCTGCTCCCACATCTCGGTGTGCATGGCCGGAGCCACGATGACCGGGGCCTTGGTGGCCAGCAGGGTCGCGGTGAGTAGGTCCTCGGACCGACCAGTGCGGTAGTCCGCCAGTAGCCGTGCCGTCGCTGGACACACCACGATCAGGTCCGCTCCCTGCCCGAGCCGGGTATGTGGGATGGGATGGGGCTCGTCCCAGAGGCTGGTCTGGACTGGTTCGGAGGCCAGGGCGTCGAAGGTGGCTCGCCCGACGAAGTGCATGGCCCCATCGGTCATGACAGGTGCTACGTGGGCCCCGGCATCAATCAGGCGCCGACAGACCTCTACGGCCTTGTAGGCGGCGACGCCACCGGTGACGCCAAGAACGATCCGACAGCCGGCGAGGGGTCCCATGGGGGTCATCCGTCAGTGGGGACGACCGGATGTGGGGTCAGGCGCCCTCGGCGCCATCGTCCCCGTCGTCGGTCACGGCGTCTCCCTCGGGGAGTTCGTCGCCTAGGTGGTCAACCATCTCGGCATCGATGGCGTCCAGTAGGGCATCGACGGCCTCGGGCTCATCGGGCGGCTCGATGGCCTCGATCTTGCCTACCGACAGTTCCTCGAAAGCAATGGAGAGTGGCTTGCGGGAGGTGGAGGTGATCTGAGGCGGGATGGAGGCACCGAGGCCCTCACCCAGTTGACCGAAGTACGAGTTGATCTGCCGCGAACGCTTAGCGCTCACGGTAACTAGGCGGAACTTGGAGTCCGCGGCCTCCAAGAGGCCTTCGATCGGCGGGTTGACCATGCTGTCGTGACGCTGCACCGGGAAATCCCTCTATCCGTGGTTTGTCCGTGATTCGTCGATGCCGGTTCCGGGGATGGAACAGGCGGTGCGGCGGCCCCAGAAACGGGCCGACCGGCCCTTTACGGTACCAGCGGTCCCGATCGAACCCTCGAGCGGGAGATCCGCGGGAACCCTCCTGCGGGTCACCGGATCGCCCGTTTCAGGGTCCAACCCGCGCAGCATCGATCAGTTCCCTGACCTCGACGATCGCCGTCTCCAGGTCGTCGTTCACTACCCTCCGGTAACCTAGGCCGTTGGCTTCGGCGCGCTCACGGGCAGCCTCGGCAATGCGCTGCTCGGTCCGTTCGCTGCCATCGCCCCGCTCTATCAACCGCCGACGCAGCTCGTCGTCATCGGGAGCGTCCACGAACAAGCACAACGCGCCGGGAAGACGGTCCACCACCTGACGGCCACCGGCCACGTCGATCTCTAAAAGAAGGTCCCGATCGTCTAACTCTTCGGGCACCGGGGTGCCGTAGGCGTGGCCGAGGAACTCATTCCACTCCAGGAATCCCCCCGCATCCAGTCGGGCGTCGAACTCAGGCCGGGTCACAAAGACGTAGGCGTCCACGACGTCGTCATCCCGCCGCTCGCGAGTGGTCCACGAACGGCTCAGCGTCAACCGGGGGTCACTATCAACCAGCGCTCGGGCGATGGTCCCCTTTCCGGCTCCGCCGGGTCCTGACATGACCACGAGCAGCACGACGTCGTCCCGTGTCAAGAGCAGGGGTCGGTCGACTTAGCCGAAACGAGCAACCAGTTCGGCCCGTTGCTGGGTTCCGAGGCCCCGAAGCCGACGGCTGTCGCTGATGCCGACCTCATCCATGGTCCGACGGGCCTTCACCTTGCCCAACTTGGGAAGGGACTCCAGCACGGCCAGCACCTTCATCTTTGCCAGGATGACGTCGTCATCAGCCTGGGCTAGGAGTTCGGACAACGACAACGAGCCCATCTTGAGACGCTCCTTGACCTCGGCCCGGACCCGTCGGGCCTCGGCTGCCTTAGCCAGAGCGGCGCGTCGCTGTTCGTCTGTGAGTTCTGGGAGTCCTGCCATGGAGCGGACCCTAGCGGCGCCGGCGGGCCCGAGTGGGATCAACGGCCCTGCGATGACTCAGGCCTGGTCTCCGACCAGATGGGCTATCAGTTCGGCGGCCGCCACCTCCGGGTCGCGCGCCGCAGTGACCGCCCGGCCTACCACCAGCAGGTCGGCTCCTGCGGCTAGGGCGTCGCGGGGAGAGGCCACCCGTGCCTGATCGTGGGCGTCGCCGCCCGGCATCCGGATGCCCGGCACCACGCGCACGAGCCGGTCGGCCCATGGATCCGTGACCGGCAGGTCAGGTGCCGCACAGACGATGCCGGCACAGCCGGTAGTCGCCGCTAGTTCGCAACGCTGCTCGAGGACAGACCGTCCAGCGGTCTCGTCACTGGTCAAGATGGTGACTCCCAGCACCCCCGGCGCCTCGGCACCCACTCCAGCCGCACCCTCGGCCATGGACTCAACTGCCGCTCGCAGCATCGCCTCACCCCCAGAGGTGTGAACCGTCACCCACCGTGCGCCCGACGAACCCAGCACCCGTGCCGCGCTACCGACCGTGTTGGGTATGTCATGCAGTTTCAGGTCGCAGAACACGCGAAAGCCGGCCTCCACGAAGCCCGCCACAGCGTCAGGGCCGGCGGCCGAGAATAACTCCAGGCCGATCTTGACGGTGCCGAACCACGGGGCGAGCGCCGCCGCCGTCCGACGTGCGGCTACCAGGTCGTCCACGTCAAGCACCAGGCAGAGCGCATCACGGAGGTGTGCAGGTGCTGCGTCCAGTGACGTCGCCGCCTGATCGTGCCCGTCATCCATGAGCTGCTCCGATCAGTTCATCGAGTCGTGCCACGCCACGTCGGTCACACCACCGGCCGAAGTCCCGCAGGATCCTGGCAGGGGCCCGCGGATCGGCAAAGGTCGCCGTACCGATCTGGATCGCCGTGGCGCCAGCCAACAGGAACTGGACAGCATCCTCGGCCGAGGCCACCCCGCCGACACCGATGATGGGAACGTCACCCAAGGCCTCACGTGTGTCAAACACGGCCCGCACGGCCACCGGGCGGATAGCCGGTCCGGATAGGCCTCCCCGACCGGCGCCCAGGAGTGGTCGACGGGTCTCGGTGTCGATCACCATCCCCAGCACCGTGTTGGCCACCGTCACCGCTTCGGCACCCGCGGCGATCGCCGCGGCGGCTATATCCGGTAGTTCCGGCGTATTGGGGCTGAGCTTGGCCCATCGGGGTCGTTGAGCCGCCCCGGCGGCATCAACCACTTCAGCGGTAGCCGACGAGGAGTGGGCGAACAATGCCCGGCGGTCCTCGAGGTTTGGGCACGAGGCGTTGACCTCGACGGCGACCACCACGTCGGGTGCCTCTGCCAGTAGTTCGGCCGCCCGGGCGAACTCTTCAACGGTTCGACCCCAGATACTGGCCACCACACGGGCACCGGTGGCCGCCAGTCCGGGAAGGTCGTGATCCAACCAAGCTTCCACACCAGGCCCCTGCAGGCCCACGCTGTTGACCATGCCCGCCGGCGTGGCGTGCACCCGGGGAGCTGGATTCCCGACCCAAGGCTCGACGTGCAGAGACTTGACGACCACGGCACCCAGCGCGGCCGGATCGAGGTGGTCAGCCAACTCGTGGCCGTGGCCGGCGGTGCCCGATGCGGTCAGCACCGGGTTGGGCAACACGACCGAGCCGAGACGCGTCGTCAAGTCGACGGTCGCGTAGCGGCGGCTCACGATCCGTTCGCCCCTGGATTGAAGTGGATGCCCTGGTGGTACTCCTGGAGGGTTCGTACGGCTAGCGGGTAGGTCCGCCAGTCGGCGAGGCCTCGGGCAGCCGCCAGCGCTGCGTTCCCAGTAGTGAGCAGGGGCACGCCCTGAGCGCCTGCTGCGGCACGTATGTGCTCTCCGTCGGCCCGTGGGCCACGGCCCCGGGGACTGTTAACCACCAGTTGCACAGCGCCTGACCGGACCAGCTCTACTGCGTCGGTCCCCTCCTCACCCCGCTTGGCCACCACCTTCGAGACCGGTAGGTCGTTGGATCGCAGGTGCTCGGCCGTCCCGCTGGTGGCAACCAGGTCGAGACCCAGCTCGATGAATCCCCTCGCCGCCTCCAGGCCCACCGCCTTGTCCCGATCGGCCAACGACAGGAAGACCGTGCCACCCTCAGGCAGTGCCCCACCGGCCGCGATCTGCGACTTGGTGAAGGCCAGACCGGTCGTCAGGTCGATACCCATCACCTCACCGGTGGACCGCATCTCCGGGCCAAGGACCGGGTCGGCCTCCGGAAACCGGTTGAAGGGCAGGACCGCTTCCTTAACCGCCACATGGTCGCCGACTACCCGGTCACGCATCAGGCCCTCGTCACGGAGTTCGGCCAACGTGGCCCCCATCATCACCCTGCTGGCCACCTTGGCCAGCGGGACACCGGTGGCCTTAGCAACAAACGGCACCGTGCGCGATGCCCGAGGATTGGCCTCGATGACATAGATGTCGGTCCCGTCGGGGTCGTATTTCACGGCGAACTGCACGTTCAACAGGCCCCGGACGTCCAAGGCGTCCGCGATGTTCCGGACATAGTCCTCAATGCGGGCCACCACATCAGCCGACAGGTGGGGTGGCGGGATCACGCAGGCGCTGTCACCGCTGTGAACCCCGGCCTCCTCGACGTGTTCCATAACCGCGCCGATCACCACCTCGCCGGTGTGGTCACGCACGGCATCCACGTCGACCTCGGTGGCGTCCTCAAGGAACCGGTCCACGAGCACGGGCCGTTCGGCCGAAAGGCCGCCCTCGATGCCCAAGCTCCCGAACGAGCTGAGCGCGGCCATTGCCCGATCGAGCTCCGTGTCGTCGTAGACGATCTCCATGGCCCGTCCGCCCAGCACGTAGGACGGACGAACCAGGACCGGGTAGCCGACCTCAGCGGCGATGGCGCGGGCCCCGGCCGCGTCAACCGCAGTCCCTCCCGCGGGTTGTGGCACGGCCAAGCGTGCACACAGAGCGTTCCACTGCTCGCGATCCTCGGCCAGATCGATCGACGCAGGGCTGGTTCCGGCCACCAGCTGAGGTGGCAGGTCAGACGCCAACTTCAACGGCGTCTGACCACCGAGGGACACGATGATCCCCACCGGCTGCTCGACGGCCACGATGTTTTTGACGTCCTCAATGGTCAGCGGCTCGAAGTAGAGCCGGTCGCTGGTGTCATAGTCAGTCGACACGGTCTCCGGATTGCAATTGACCATGATTGTCTCAAAACCGGCGTCGCGTAGAGCGAAGCTGGCATGCACGCAGCAGTAGTCGAACTCGATCCCCTGGCCAATCCGGTTGGGACCCGACCCGAGGATCATCACCTTGGGTCGATCCGATGGGCGGACCTCGTCCTCGTCTTCCCAAGCGGAGTAGTGATACGGGGTCTCGGCGGCGAACTCGGCACCACAGGTATCGACCGTTTTGTAGGTCGGCCGCACCCCGGTCGCCTCACGTGCAGCACGGACTTCGTCCAGCCCACAACCCCAGATGTGGGCCAACTGGGCATCAGCGAAGCCGAGTTGCTTGGCCCGTCGCCACTCTCGGCGACCCATGTTGGGCACCCCTCCACCGACGGGAGCGAGCCCGGCCAGGTGCAGGCGTTCCTCGGAGATGGCCAGGATCTGGTCGAGAAACCACGGGTCCACCCTGGTGGCCTCGTGCACCGTCTCCAGTGGCACACCACGACGCAGGAGGGCCTCTAGTTGGCTGATACGGGCCGGGGTAGCGATCGCCGCTGCAACCAGCAGGGCATCATCATCGAGGTCATCGAGCGCCTCCTCGGCCGGGTCAGCATTGAGGCCGAGGCGACCGTTCTCCAGAGATCGCATCCCCTTCTGGAGCGACTCAGGGAAGGTCCGGCCGATGGCCATGACCTCCCCCACCGACTGCATTGACGTCCCCAACACCCCCGATGTGCCGGGAAACTTCTCAAAGGCCCAGCGGGGAATCTTCGTGACCACGTAGTCGATGGTCGGTTCAAACGCGGCTGGCGTCTTTTTCGTTATGTCGTTGGGGATCTCGTCGAGCGTGTAGCCGACAGCCAGTTTGGCGGCGATCTTGGCGATCGGAAAACCGGTGGCCTTGGACGCCAGGGCCGAGGATCGGCTCACCCGCGGGTTCATCTCGATCACGACCTGCTGGCCGGTGGCCGGATCCACGGCGAACTGGACGTTGGAGCCACCGGTCTCGACGCCGACCCGCCGCAGGCAGGCGAACGCCGCATCGCGCATTTCCTGATACTCGACGTCGGTCAGAGTCTGGGCCGGCGCCACGGTGATCGAGTCACCAGTGTGGATCCCCATCGGATCCACGTTCTCGATCGAGCAGATGACCACACAATTGTCGGCGCGGTCCCGCATGACCTCCAGTTCGTACTCCTTCCAGCCGGCGATCGACTTCTCGATAAGGATCTCCGAAATGGGGCTGGCCGCAATGCCGTTGGCGACAACGTGCTCGAACTCCTCAGCGGTCGACGCTATGCCCGTACCCCGCCCACCCAGGATGTACGCCGGGCGGATCACTACCGGTAGGCCAAGCTCGGCCACCACGGCCCGAGCCTGGTCCATGGTGTGGGCCACTCCAGACGGAGGGACCCCGAGGCCGATCTCCTGCATGGCCACCTTGAACCGCCCACGGTCCTCGGCTGTGGCGATGGCCTCGGCGTCCGCACCAATAAGCTCCACGCCGTACTGGTCCAGGACCCCCGCCTCAACTAACTCCATGGAGAGGTTCAGAGCCGTCTGCCCACCCAGGGTGGGCAGTAGGGCATCTGGGCGCTCTCTGGCGATGATTGCCTCGAGGACGTCCAGCCGCAGAGGCTCGACATAGGTGGCGTCGGCGAAGTCCGGGTCGGTCATGATGGTGGCCGGATTGGAGTTGGCCAGGATCACCCGGTAGCCCTCCTCACGGAGGACACGGCAGGCTTGGGTGCCGGAGTAGTCGAACTCGCAGGCCTGCCCTATAACGATCGGCCCGGAGCCGATCAGCAGAATCGACGATATGTCGGTACGGCGGGGCATCAGGCAACCCCTCCAGCGATCGCATCGCTGGCCGGACCCTTCACGCTGGCCATGAGAACCTCAAAGTCGTCAAATAGGTACCTACTGTCGTGGGGGCCGGGACCCGCCTCCGGGTGGTACTGCACGCTGAACGCCGGCACGTCACGACAGCGGATGCCCTCCACGGTCTGGTCGTTGAGGTTCACGTGGGTCAACTCCGCGGTGAGCAGCGAACCCTCGGCCACGCAGTAGTTGTGGTTCTGACTGGTGATCTCCACCGCTCCGGTAGCCAGGTTCCGAACCGGATGGTTACCTCCGTGATGCCCGAACGGGAGCTTGTAGGTCTCGGCGCCGATGGTGCCGGCCAGCAACTGGTGTCCAAGGCAGATCCCGAAAATCGGAACTTCACCCAGGAGGGCATCGATCTGGGCCCGCACGTCGACCAGTGGCCCTGGATCACCAGGACCGTTGGACAGGAAAACACCGTCGGGATCCATGGCCAGGATCTCGGCCGACGGCGTTGACGCCGGCACGATGGTCACCTCGCCCAGTCTGGTCAGATGCCGGACAATGGTGGCCTTGATCCCGAAGTCCATAGCCACGATGCGACGACGACCACCGGTCGAAGCCACGGTGGTCGGGACGTTACAGGTCACCGTCGATACGAGGTCCAGACCGTCGGTACCCGGTTCGTTGGCCGCCGCCGTGGTGAGGGTGCCCTGATCCGCCGTACCGAAGGCGCCGGGCATGGCTCCTGCATCACGCAGGTGTCTAGTCAATCTTCGGGTGTCGACTCCGGCGATACCCGGCACGGCGTGGGACCGGAGCAAGTCGTCAAGGTCCGCTTCAGCCCGCCAGTTGCTGCGACGCCGGGCCAGGTCACGGACGACGACCCCCCGGCAGAACGGGCGACGACTCTCGTGGTCCTCAGCGTTCACGCCGTAGTTCCCGAGATGGGCGACGGTGAAGGTCACGATCTGTCCGGCGTAGGAGGGGTCGGTGATGACCTCCTGATAGCCAGAGAGCACGGTGTTGAACACCACCTCGCCCATGGCCACGCCATCAGGTGGGGCGGCACCGATGGCCTCCCCCTCGAAGACCTCGCCGTCGGCCAGCACTAGGGCGGCCTCAACCGGCCGGCGCCGGAGGTGATCTCGGGCCCCACCCATGGAATCGTTCACCGTTGGGCCTCTCCATCGATCACGACCGGCTCACCAGCACGAATGGTGTGTCGTACCCGACCCCGCAGGGTGCGGCCTTCATAGGGCGTGTTATGGCTACGACTGGCCATTGCCGCCCCAGACACCATCCAGGTCTCGTCTGGATCGACGACGCACAGGTTGGCTGGTGCTCCGGGCACCACGGCGGCTCCGTGCCGGTCGGCAAGGCCCGCGATTGCCGCCGGGCGCCACGACAACACGGCCAGAACCTCGGGGAGGTCAAGGCCGGACTCCCCCAACGTGAGCGCGAAGGCCGTCTCCAAGCCCAACATTCCCGGGGGTGCCTCGTCAAAGGTGCGTTCCTTGGCGTGCGGGGCGTGCGGGGCGTGATCGGTGGCCACCGCGTCGACCGTGCCGTCGGCGAGACCTGCTCGGACCGCGGCCAGATCGGAATCAGTCCGCAGCGGCGGGTGGACCTTGAACACGGGGTCGTAGGAAGCGCACGCCGCGTCGGTAAGGGTGAAGTGGTGGGTGGTCGCCTCGGCGGTCACCGGTAGGCCAGCCGCCTTGGCTCGACGGACCATGGCCACCGAACTGGCGGTGGACAGGTGCTGGAAATGCATATGGGCCCCGGTGAGGCGGACCAGCGCGATATCACGCATCACCATCAGTTCCTCGGCCTCGGCCGGCTGACCGGGAATGCCCAGTCGTGACGACCACTCACCCTCGTGCATGTAACCCCCGGCCGACAACGCCGAGACCTCACAGTGCTGGGCCAGGACCACCGGACGGCCCAGGCGGCGGGTCAGTCCCGTGCTGTACTCCATGATCCGACGCATCAGCCGCGGATCCTGGAGGCCGGTGCCGTCATCGGTGAAGATCCCGACCCCGGCATCGACCAGTTCACCCATGGGCGCCATGTCGTCACCGGAGCGTCCCACCGTCATGGCCGCTGACGCGACGATCTCGCATGTCGAGGGCCTCCCGAGGGCCCTGACCTGTTCCACTACCGCCACGCAGTCGGTAGTCGGGTCTGTGTTGGGCATAGCCACCAGAGCCGTGTATCCACCGAGCGAGCCACCACGCGCGCCCGTCTCGATGGTCTCGGCCTCCTCTTGGCCCGGCTCACGCAGGTGGGCGTGTAAGTCGACGAAGCCCGGTGAGACGACACACCCGGAGGCATCCAGCTCCAGGTCGCCGCTCAGGCCACTACCCACTGCGGCGATCCGACCGTCGTCACCCACCTCCAAGTCGAGGGTTCGCTCCCCATCGGCGTCGATAATCCGACCGCCTCTCAACACCACGCTCACCGGTCGCCTCCATCGCTATCGGCTGAGTTCCGACCGGACCCCAGCAACAGAAACAGGACCGCCATGCGAACCGAAACCCCGTGGACAACCTGATCGAGAATGACCGATCTGGGGTCGGCGGCCGCAGCGGCCGAGATCTCAACACCGGGATTCGTCGGACCCGGATGCAGGATCAACGCCTCAGTGGGGAGTCGGGCCGCCCGCTCGGCCGACAGCCCAAAGTCTGCGGCATACTCCCGGATCGAGGGGATAAGACCCTCAGAGATGCGCTCGCGCTGCATGCGCAGCAAGTAGACGGCATCCAGGTCACCTAGCAATGGATCCAGTTCGTGGGCCACGGTCACCGGCCAACCTTCGACGGCAGGTGGGAGCAAAGTGACCGGTGCCACGAGCACCACCTCGGCACCCAAGGCAGTAAAGGCAAGGACGTTGGAGCGGGCCACTCGAGAATGGCGAACATCACCCACGATGGCGATCCGCATGCCGTCCAGGGCCCCGCAGTGCTCACGAAGCGTGTAGCAGTCCAGCAGCGCCTGAGTGGGATGTTCGTGGCAACCATCTCCAGCGTTGACTACCGAGGCATTCGTCCAGCCGGCCACCCGATGGGCCGTTCCGGCCATCGGATGGCGCACGACCAGGGCGTCGGCCCCGTAGGAGGCCACTACCTCAACGGTGTCACGCAGACTCTCACCCTTGGAAATCGATGAACCTCCGGCAGTAAAGGCGATGGTGTCGGCCGAGAGGCGCCGAGCCGCCGTATCGAACGACATCCGGGTCCTGGTCGAATTTTCGAAGAAGACGGTTGCCACCGTCCGGCCGCGCAGCGCTGGGACCTTAGGAATCGGTCGCCGGCCTACCTCCGCAAACGTGTCGGTCAACTCAAGGAGTTCCTCTAGGTCGGCACGGGTCATACCATCGATGCCTAGGAGGTGGGCCGTCACTTCTGCATCACGCCAAGATCGACGCCAATCTCGTGCACGTCGACCACCTCGTCACGGCGGGTCGGCAAGTTCTTGCCCACGTAGTCAGGGCGGATAGGCAGTTCCCGATGACCACGGTCGACCATGACCGCCAACTGGATGGACCTAGGGCGGCCGAAGTCGCAAACCGCGTCGAGCGCCGCACGGATGGTCCGCCCGGTGAACAGGACGTCGTCGACCAGAACGACAATCCGACCATCGAGGTCGGCGGGCAGGTCGGTGGCCGCCTCAGGCACAACCGGGCGAATCCCAATGTCGTCGCGGTGAAGGGCCACATCGAGGGTGCCCACCGGTGGACGAATGCCCTCGATATCCTCGAGGGTCTCAGCGAGGCGTTCGGCGACCGGCACACCGCCGGTCTGGAGGCCGACCACGACGATCCCGTCAAGACCGTGGTTGCGCTCAATCACCTCATGGGCCATCCGGCGGACGGCCCGTCCCATGTCATCGGCGGTCATGATCCGTGCATGGGAAACGAAAACGCCCCCGAATGGGGGCGTCTGGCGGCGTTCTCTTTCGGCCATCGGCCTCGTCTCCTCGTCCGTCCAGGCCTCACGGGACCCGCTTCACGGTCGAGGGGGCATCCTACACGCGCGTCGCCGACTCGCCTTCCCCGGTTGCTCCAAGGGTCGGCAGTCGGGAAGCGAACGCCAACCTGCCGGCGGTCTCGTCGTCGGTCGTCGAGCTATAGGTGCGCCGACCCGGAACCTCGCCCAACAGCTCGTAACCCGCGGCCCGAGCCACGCCAGCCGACGCGGGATTAGCTGGATCGACCTCGGCCACCACCACCCGAAGGGCGAGGACTCCGTCATGGGCCCAGTCAGTCATAGCCCGAACCATCGCCGTGGCCACCCCCCGACCCCGTTCGGAGGCCGCTGTCCACCAGCCGATCCGGGCCGCCCTCCTGTCAGTGTCGAAGGCTGAGAGTCCGACCTCTCCCAGGATCCGACCGGTATCGACCGACACCCCGACGAGATCGAGGGCCAGACCTTCCTCGCGGCGCCGCCAGCCACCGGCAATCCATCGAGCCGCGGCCTCCGGACTGACATCATCGGGCACCGCGGTCCACCTCCGGATCTCAGGATCGGCCCATGCCTCCACCAGGGCATCCCGGTCATCGACCACCCACGGCCGCAACCTGATGCCTTCGGCCACGAGTTGAGGACCTTGCGAGTCCGATCTCAGCGAACGATGCACCGGACACGCCATCGATCAATGGCCTGAGCACCTCTCATCACTCGCCAGAGAAGGCGCCGTAGGAGGAAGCTGTCAAAGCCGATCCGCCATGAGATCCGCACCGCCAGCAGGATCACCCGATCAATAGGACCGAAGAACCTGCCACTCAGTGAGGCCGACAGAAGGTCGTCGGAGAACTGACTCTGGGGCTCTCGTTTCCTGAAGATGGCGTCCCCTGCTATGTACAACGCCACCAGCCGGGGTGCCAACCAACCATCAGGCCGCCGAACGACTTCACTCAACACACTGAACGTACGCGCGGCCATAGCCCGTCGATCCCCAGCTGAGATTATGGCGTCGAGGACAGCATCGGAGATCTGGTCGGCCATCTTGTCGGGATGACCTTCGCTCACCGATTCGGAGGTGGATGTCGATGTAACTCGGTAACCGAGGTGGATTCCGTCCATCTGCCTCATGGGCCCATGTGTCAAGAGCCGTGACCGAAACTCGTAGTCCTCGACGGAAAACCACTCTGGCCGCTCGTCGAACTCGAGATCCCGGGCGACATGACCGCGGAGAATCATCCCTGAAGTGGCGAATCCCGCATATCCAAGAAGCTCGAGCCGAGTGAAATCACGCCACCGCTCCTTCCCTAGCGAGTCAGGCCAGATCAACTCATCCGTGAAGGGCAGAATCCGGGAAGCAACAGCAACTGCCACTGGCTCACAACCCATCGCCTCGATCTGAAGAGAGAGCTTTCGGGGATCCCAAATGTCATCGTCATCCAAGAAGGAAACAAGATCCTCAGTCGAGTTTCTCAGACCTAGGTTCCTCTTCACAGCGATCGGGTTACGTCCATCATCATCTGTTGACGAAATCGGCGTAACACTCTCGCCCAGGCAAGCCAAGAGCGGTTCGATCTCTGGCCGGGGTAGATAGACGAGATAGGTGTGAACTCTCCCCGGATAATCCTGCGCCGCGACCGACGCCAAGGCTTCCTCCAACTCCGCGATCCGAGAGTGATTCGGAATCACGACAGCCACCGAGGGCCAGTCGCCGTTGGTCACGCTGGGTCGCCCTCCTGGTGGCCCGTTCCAGGATGGCCTTCGGTCCGGACCTCGGCGGCCACTGCGGAGACGACGCCGTTCACGAACCGGGACGACCGTTCCGTGGAGTAGTCCCCCGCAAGGTCCACAACCTCGGACAGCACCGCTGCGGTGGGCACGTCGGGCCGATGGCAAAGCTCGTAAACGGCCATACGCAGCAACGCCCGGTCCACAGCGGGCATCCGGTCGGTCCGCCAACCCTCGGCGTGACGCCCGATCAGTTCGTCGAGTTGATTAATCGTGACGGCCACGCCTTCCACGACCTCCACGGCGTAACCCGACGGGGCCACGGGGCGATCGGTCAGCACCTCGAGCAGGTCACGACCCTGCGCCTCCGCGGCGTACAAGATGCCCAACGCGGTTTCACGCGCCTCACGGCGCGACCCGATGGCGTCGATGGGATCCACGACGGTCGCTTGGTCAGATGACCCACAGCGGGGCTCAGGCCCGGCTGAGATACTCGCCGGATCGGGTATCGACCTTAACCCGCTCGCCATTCTCGATGAACAGTGGCACCTGGACGGTCAGGCCGGTCTCCAGCGTGGCCGGCTTACGGGCACCCGATACCCGGTCACCCTGCACGCCGGGCTCGGTCTCGGTGATGTCGAGTTCGACCGAGGCCGGGAGCTCCACCCCGATCACCTCGTCGCCGAACAACATAATGAGGGCTGTGGCCTGCTCGACGATGTAGTTAGAGGCCTCCCCAAGGGTGGCGGGAGACACCTGCATCTGGTCATAGGTCTCGTCGTCCATGAAGACGTAGTCGGCGCCGTCGCGGTACAGGAACTGCATCGACCGCTTGTCGATCATGGCTCGCTCCACTTTCTCGCCGGCCCGAAACGTTCGATCCACGACTGAGCCAGTCCGCATATTGCGCAGCGTGGTGCGGACGAAGGCGTGGCCCTTGCCCGGCTTGACGTGCTGGAACTCGACCACCTGGACTAGGTCGGCCTCGATCTGCAGGGTCATGCCGTTCTTGAGATCGTTAGTGGTGATAGTGGGCATGGTGACTCCGAGTTCGATGGATGTCTCAGAGGGCCTTCGGGAACCCGGTGAGCGAACGGTGGCCGTCGTCAGTGACCAGCACCGTGTCCTCCCAACGCACGCCGCCCAGTCCGGCGACGTAAGCCCCGGGTTCGACGGTGACCACCTGTCCGGATCTAAGGCTACCGGTGGCCGTGGACGCCACCGCCGGGCCCTCGTGGATGTCGAGGCCTACCCCGTGCCCGGTTCCGTGGGAGAAGGCCTCACCCAGTCCCGCTTCGACGAGGACCGAGCGGCAGACCCTATCTACCTCGGAGGCCGGCACTCCGTCGGCGACCACTGCCAACCCCGCGGCCTGAGCCTCCAGCACCACTACCAACAGGTCAGCCGCCAGTCCAGACCCGGTTCCCCCAACCCGCATCGAACGGGTCATGTCGGACCGGTAGCCGTCAATCACCGCCCCAAAGTCCCGAACCACTAGGTCGCCATCCACCATGGCACGACTCCCTGGACGAGCATGGGGACGCGCACCGTTCGGACCGGCAGCTACGATCGTCTCGAAAGCTCGGTCACTGGCCCCACCGATACGCATCGCATGGTCCAGTGCAGTCGCCAGGTCGGATTCGACGGCGTCCTCGACAAACAACGCCTCCACCGAGGCCAGCGCAGCATCAGCAATGGCCGCCGCAGCGGCGATCCGAGCTACTTCCCCGTCATCCTTGACCTCCCGCAAAGATTCCACCAACCCAGTGGTCGAGACCGGGTCGCCACCACCGGCGGTGGTGATCAGTCGAGCCAACCGTTCCAGCTCGACCCAAGACACCGAGTCGGCCTCGAGCCCCACCCGGTCGACGCCGCCGACGAGGGCACCCACCGGTGAGGGTCGACCGGCACCGGTGATCTCCACGTCCACGTCCACCCCGGCTGACGCCACCTGATCTGGTGCCTGGTCCCGGTAGCGGCCATCGGTGACCAGCACCGCCCGGTGCTCGTCCACCCAGAGCGCCCCGGCCGAACCAGTGAAGCCGCTTAGGTACCGGACGTTGGTGACGTTGGTGACCAGCAGGCCGCCAAGGCCGGATTCGGCCAAGGATGGCCGTAGACGGCCCAGTCGGCCGCCGACATCCATCTCGGGCAGACTCGAACCGCCCACCGACGGTGCGGCGTCGCTCACCCGTCGAGCAGGTCGGCTGCTGCGTCGATGGCCATGCGGTACCCAACTGGACCGAACCCTGCAATGGTCCCGTCAGCCACCGGCGCTACCACTGAGGTGTGGCGCCATGGCTCCCGGGACGCCGGGTTCGATAGGTGGAGTTCGACCACCGGCCCATCAAAGACGGCCAACGCATCGTGGATGGCCCATGCGTAGTGCGTGAACGCTCCCGGGTTCACGACGATTGCCGCACATCGGCCACGCGCCGCGTGTATGGCGTCGACCAGCTCCCCCTCGTGATTGGACTGGACGTGCTCCAGGGCCAAACCGCGAGCCGATGCCGCCGCTGTCGACGCTACGACATGGTCGTCAAGCGTGGCGGTCCCGTAGATCTCCGACTGCCGCTCCCCCAGCAGGTTCAGGTTAGGTCCCGACAACAACAGGACGATCGACTGGCTCATAGACAGCAGTCTCCCACCGGGGTAGGGCCGGCCAAGCACCCATTCGCAAGTCCGGCAGGACACCGCTTCATCGGACCCTCTCGAGCACGGACCGCGCGGTCTCGGGATCCACCCCCGGAACCACCTCCACACTGCACCCATCAGGTCCCGAACTCGAACCGCCATCCAGAATAAAGGTGAGTCCGTCCAGCGCCTTCTTGTCTCTCCCCATGACGGCCAAGAGTTCCTCGGCGTCGGCCTCATCAGGCAAATGGGTAGGCAGGTCGTAGCCCTCCACGATCCGGCGATGCTCAGCCACCCGCGCCTCGTCAATTCGACCCAAGGTCTGACCCAGCTCGGCGGCATATACCAGTCCGATGGCCACCGCCTCACCGTGGCGCAGGTCGTAGCGACCGCTCGTCTCTATGGCGTGGCCCAGGGTGTGCCCGTAGTTCAGGATGGCCCGCCGTCCGGCCTCACGCTCGTCAGCTGACACCACCTCGGCCTTGATCTCCACGCAGCGGGCCACCCGCTCCTCCAACGGCCTGCCGTCCAGATCCCGTCCGCCCAGGAAGTGGTATTTGGCCATCTCACCTAGTCCGCAGCGCAACTCGCGCTCGGGCAACGTCTCGAGTGCAGCCGTGTCACACAGCACCAGAGTCGGCTGCCAGAACGCCCCGACCAGGTTCTTGCCCTCGGGCAGGTTCACCCCAGTCTTGCCGCCGATCGCAGCATCCACCTGGGCCAGCAGTGTGGTGGCCACGTGCACTACGGGAACGCCCCGGTGGAACGACGCGGCGGCGAATCCGGCCACATCGGTGACCACCCCGCCACCCACACCGACAACCACGTCTCCTCGGGTGAGCCCCCACTCGGCGAACGACCGACAGAGGCTCTCGATGGTCGAGAGCGCCTTTGCCGCCTCGCCGTCCGGAATGGTGAAAACCCGGTGCTCGAAGCCGGGGTCGACCGACAAGGGGATCCCCTCCTGGGTGATCACCGCCGCCCGTCGCGGCTGCAGAGCGGTCTCCGAAAGGTGATCGGCCAACTCACCGGCCACGCCGTGGCCCACCAACACCGGATAAGACCGGCCCCCGGAAAGCACCACCGAGACCTCGATCACGACCGACCACCCGCTCCATCGACTGTCGAACCGGCCAACGCCTCGGGGCAGCCCAAGCCGACATCCGTCAATACATCAAGCACGGCGTCGACCACTTGGCCGACCGTAAGGCCGTCGGTGTCGACAGCGACGTTGGCCGCGCGCTCGTAGGCCGGATCGCGATCGTCGGCCAAGTCCCGCAGTACCCCAAGAGCGTTACGCCCCTCCAGAAGCGGTCGCCCGACTCCGTCACCCACCCGGTCGACCAGCGTCTCGGGCCGGGCCCGCAACCACACCACAGTCGAATCTGCGGCCAGAACGGCACAGTTCTCACCACGACCCAGTACACCTCCTCCAGTGGACAACACGATGGGGTCGCCAGCCGCCAGTTGCAGCACAAGGCTCTGCGCCTCGAGGTCGCGGAAGGTCGACTCCCCACCCTCGTGAAAGATCACCCCGATGGACCGTCCGGTAAGTTGCGTGATCGCTCGATCCAAGTCCACGTGCCGACGTCGCAGCCGATCAGCCAGCACGCGGCCGACCGCCGTCTTGCCTGAGCCCATGAGGCCCACGAGGGCCAGATGGCCCACCGGTGCAACGGGCTCAGGAACGGTCACCATGACCACAGGCTACTGACGGGGCCTGAAAGGGCCCAGTGTATTACCCCCCGCCGACCTGGCCGAAGTCAACAGCGAAGGCCGACGGTCGGTGCGTCCATCCGCGCCCCGGACAACCAGGGGGCATCAGTTTCGACGGTTCGAGGTGGTCCGCCCGCCGGGGCCTGTCAGCGGGAGGCCAGAGAAGCCTGAGCTGCGGCGTGCATCACCGCCACCGGTGCCTCGACCCCCGTCCAGAGGGTGAAGGCACGGGCCGCTTGGCACACGAGCATCGAAAGGCCCCCGTAGGCCTGGATTCCCCGAACCCGCATGGCGGCCATCAGTGCCGTTTCGGCCGGGTGATAAATCAGGTCTACGACCACGGATCCGGTGCCGATCAGTGCTGGATCTAGCGGTAGGTCGACGGCGGACATCTCGGACACACCACCCATGCCAACCGATGTGGCGTTCACCACCAACTCGGCACCTCCTAGGGCATCGACGAGGGCACCCTTGAGCCGTCCGTCCGGATGACCAACCGAGAGATCCACTGCACGACCCACCAATCCAGCCATGGCGGCTGCCTCCTCGGCTCGCGCGGCTGTCCGGTTGGCCACCACCACCTCGGATGCGCCCGCACCTGCCAGGGCCTGAACCACGGCCCGGGCGGCCCCACCGGCACCGAGGACGACCACCCGCCGTCCGCTGACATCCATCCCCGAATCGTGGGCGAGTCCATCCAGAAAGCCACCGCCGTCGGTGTTGTACCCCACCAGTTGGCCTTCCTCGGCCACCACGCAGTTCACAGCACCTAGTGCAGTTGCATCGTCAGTGCACCGATCGACCGCAGCGGCGACGGCCGCTTTGTGGGGCATAGTGACCGACAGGCCGGAGATCCCGAGGGCCCGCATGCCGTCCAGCGCCCCACGGGCCGACCCGTCAGCCACCTCGAGAGCCACATAGGTCCAGTCCAGACCGGTCTCAGCGAACGCCGCTCCCAGGAGGGTCGGCGAAAGGGAGTGTCGCACCGGGTCGCCGATCACTGCCGCCAGTCGGGTTGCCCCACTCACCGGGGGCCGTCGGTCGATGGTCGATTCAGCCACAACCTAGATCCTTGTCCACACAGATCCGTCGCGCTGCCTCAAATTCGGTCGCCGTGGTGGCGAAGGTATGGGCGCCGGGTACCCCGTCGTCATCGGTCCGGACGTAGTACATCCACGATCCGGGCACCGGGGCGAGCGCCGCCTCAAGGGAGGCTCGCCCGGGAGCGGCGATAGGGGTCGGAGGCAAGCCCAGCACCACCCGGGTATTCCATAGCGACACCACCGACAGATCCTCGGTAGTCATCGGTTCACCTGCCGTCTTACCCACCGCGTAACGGCTGGAGGCGTCGACACCCAGCCGCCAGCCCGAGGCCAGACGGTTGTGGATGACCCGGCTGATCTTCGGGCGGTCCCCGTTTAGCAGCGCCTCCTCCTCGATCAGGGAGGCCAGGACCACGACCTCGTACGGACTCAGACCGAGTTCGGCCGCCCGGCCAACCAGGTCGAGTTGTCCGACCACCCGTAGAAACTGCTGGTGCATGCGTAGGAGCAGACCTAGCTCGTCGGCCACCGTGGCCTCGTCCAGTTGGTAGGTATCGGGAAACAGCAACCCCTCCAGAGCCCGGTCGCGGTGCTCGATGGTGCCGTACTCCCAGTGAAGGCGTTCGCTAACCAGCGCGGCCCGCAGTTCGTCCTCGTCAAATAGCGGCATCTCGCTCAGTAGGCGGTCGACCACCTGCTCGAGGGTAAGGCCCTCGGGCACGGTCACCCGAATCACCTCCTCGGGCAGTGGCCCCTCGTCGAGCAGGGCCACTGCGGCCTCAAAGCCGAGGTGTTCCTGGAGGACATAGTCGCCAGCTTGGAACGAGTACTCGATGTCAGCCGGACAGTCGATGAGCCAACGGATGGCCGACGGACAACGCATCCACTGGCGGAACATCGCCGGGTTGTCGATCACCCCGACATCCCCGAGCGAAGCCACCACATCGTTGGTCGACCAGCCTTCGACGATGGTGAACTCCAATTCATCTCCAGCCGGGGCATCCGATGTCATCTGGTCGTCTACCCAACCTAGGAACAACCGGTAGCCGATGACTAGGGCTAACACCACCAGCCCCAACACCAGTCCCCATCGGGGAAGCGGACCGGAGGTCGGTCGGTGACGTACCCAACGGACGTCCGGTCGGGGCTCTCCGCTCAACCGTTGGCCTCCCGTCGGGCGTCCAGCCACGCCTGAAGCATCACTGCCGCGGCGACCATGTCGACTACCTTCCGGCGTTCCGGAGCCCGAAGGTCCTGCTCACGTAGAGTCCGTTCGGCGGTCACGGTCGTCAGGCGTTCATCGTAGGTCTCGACCGGAACCCCCGACCGGGCACCCAGAACCCGCGCCAGTTCGACGGCCTCAGCCGCCATGGCTTGGGCCATTGGTCCGGTCGACCCGTCCAGAGAGTAGGGAATTCCGACCACCACGACCTCGACCTCCCACTCCTCGGCGAGGTCTGCGAGGTCACTGTGTTCCCCTTGTCGGTCACCGGCACGGTGGACGACCTCGATCGGCGTCGCCACCCGCCCGTCGCTGTCGCTGACCGCCACTCCGATCCGCTTGGACCCCAGGTCCAGGCCCAGGGCCCGCACCGGACTCAGTCGGCCTGGGCTGCCGCCCGCGCCTGCTCGAGGGCCTCGGCGAGGCGTTCGGGTGCCTTGCCCCCGACCGCGGTCACCTCTGGGTTGGGACGACCCCCACCGCCGATGGTCCTTGCCGCGTCAGCAACCAACGTGCCGGCGTCCATTCCGCTGTTGGGCGAAACGGCAGCCACCAACGCGGCTCCTCCCCCGTCTGGAGCGGCACCCAGCACGGCGGCCCGGACGCCGTCACGGTCACGAACGGCCATGGCCAGTTGGCGCAGGCCGTCCCGGTCAATCCCGTCAACCATCGACACAACGATTCCATCCACGGCGGTCGCCGCGAGTTCGTCGGCGCGTCCCAGCGCTGCCCGGGTCCGAAGGCCATCTAGTTCGCCACGCAGCGAACGGACCTCGGATAGGCGTTTCTCGATACCGTCTAGCACGTCGTCGACCGGAACCCCGACTAGCGCAGCGGCACGGTCCAGCAGCGCCTCGGCAGACCGGAGTCGATCGATGGGAGCCGTGCCGGTTACCGCTTCGATCCGACGGATATTGGATCCAATGGACCCCTCGGTCACAATCTTGATGGGGCCGATGTCTCCAAGGGCGGCTACGTGGGTGCCTCCGCACAACTCGGTGGAATGCGGTCCAGCCTCCAGGACGCGAACGGTCTCGCCGTACTTGTCACCGAAGAAGGCGATCGCCCCGACTGACTCGGCCTCGTCGCGTGTTGCCTCGTAGTGCCGACACGAGGGATTGGCCAGGACGTCGGCGTTGGCCAGGTCCTCCACAGCGACCACCTGTTCGACGGTCAACGCCTCGAAGTGGCTGAAGTCGAACCGCAGCCGGTCCGGGCCGACGTGGGAGCCCTGCTGCTTGACATGATCACCCAGAACCCGACGCAGCGCGGAGTGTAGGAGGTGTGTTCCCGTGTGGTTGCGGCGAATCGCAGCTCGCCGATCGGAGTCGATGACCGCGCGGACCTCCTGACCAACCGTCACCAAGTCACCCACCGATCGATGATCCCCATCGTCGTTCAACAGTTCGGCCTGTAACTCGACATGGTGCTGATGGAGCCCATCTAGGGCGAGGGTGGTGTCCAGCACCCGGAAGGTGGCGCCCTCGGTAGTCAGCATGCCTGTGTCGCCGATCTGACCACCGGACTCGGCGTAGAACGGGGTGCGATCCAGTACCACCACGTTCCCGTCGACATGCAGGACGGTCGCCGTTACCTCGTCGACGTCCCGACCCACGAAGTCGGTGGCCCCGTGAGCCTCCAGGACACCTCGAAGATCTCTTGCCGATGCTGTCTCGCCGGTGTCCTTGCGCGCCGCACGAGCCCTGTTCTGCTGGTCGGCCATGGCGGCCTGGAAGCCCTCCAGGTCGACGCCCAGCCCTCGTTCGGCCGTGATCTCCTCGGTCAACTCCAGCGGGAACCCGTAGGTGTCGTGGAGCTTGAAGGCCACGTCGCCGTCCAACCGACCTCCCTTGTCCAACCCGTCCAGAGCCTCGTCCAGGATCACCGATCCGGTGCGTAATGTCTCGCGGAACCGCCGCTCCTCGCGGTCCAGCACGTCGCGCACGAAAGCATGGTTACCGACCAACTCCGGGTAGTCGGGACCCATGATCTCGACTACTGCATCCACCAACTCGGGCATGATCGGATCCTCGACGCCCAGCAGCCAAGCGTGGCGCACGGCCCGTCGGATGATCCGTCGCAGGACATAGCCACGATCCTCGTTACTGGGGAACACCCCGTCACTGATCAGGAAGGTCGACGAGCGGGCATGGTCGGCGAGAATCCGCTGAGACACGTCGGTCCGGTCGGCCGACCCGTGGGGAACGCCGCTGAGTTCACTAATGCGGGCCAGTAGACGGCTGAACTCATCGGTCTCCCAGACCGAGTCCACGCCTCCGAGCACGCTGAGGATTCGCTCTAGGCCAGCACCGGTGTCAATCGACGGCGCTGGCAACTCGGTCATCGACCCGTCGTCGTGCTGCTCGAACTGCATGAACACGAGGTTCCAGATCTCGATGAACCGCTCGTCGTCGCCGTGGGCTGGTCCACCATCCTCGCCGAAGTCTGGTCCCTTGTCCCAGAAGATCTCCGAGCACGGACCACACGGTCCGGTGTCGGCCATCCGCCAGTAGTTGTCCTCGTCTAGACGCTGGATCCGTTCGGCGGGGACGCCCACCTCATCACGCCAGATGGCCTCGGCCTCGTCGTCGCTCACGTGCACGGTGATCCACAGGCGCTCCGAGTCGAGCCCCAGGTGGCCAGTCACGAACTCCCAGGCGAAGGCACACGCCTCGGACTTGAAGTAGTCGCCGAAGCTGAAGTTGCCCATCATCTCGAAGAACGTGAGGTGGCGACTAGTGCGACCCACCTCATCGAGGTCGTTGTGCTTGCCACCGGCCCGGACGCACTTCTGGACGGTGACGGCCCGAGGCCATGGTGCCGGCTGCTCACCCACGAAGTACGGCTTGAACGGCACCATCCCGGCCACGGTGAACAGGAGCGTGGGGTCGTGGGGGATCAGGCTCCCCGACCCCTCATGCTGGTGGCCGTTGGCCGCGAAGAAGTCGACGAAGGCGCGTCGGACTCCGGCCGCGGTGAGCAGGTGGTCGGGCGGGGTGCTCATGATCGGCCCAGCCTATGGAGGTCGCTCCGGCGTCGGCGGGTCAATAGCCGTCGACGGACTCAGCGATCCCCGGGAACCGAACGGACTGGCCGCCGATGCCGACGGTGCTTGCTGCTGGACCCGTGGGCGTAGGGATCGCCGGCGCGAAAATCGCCACCGCTATCGCGACCGGCCGCTACCACCTCTCCGGCGATCCGTCGAATGCCGTCGACGACCGCCGAACTGCGCTCCGATATCTCACGACGGAGGTGGGCCGGCGCGTACCGGCGCACCCCCTGTCGGACCCTCCGACGAAGCCACGCCGCCGACAAGGTGCCGGCGACCCACCCCCCGAGCAACCAGACCAGGCGCTTCCGCATCAGCAAACGTCCCCCCGGCTCACCAAGAACCCAAACACCAGATCACCCACGATCATCGGAAGCCTCCTCGGAACCATGCGTGGATCGCATTCGTTCTGCGACCTCGCGTTCGAAGCCGTGTGGAGATGGATCGTAGTAGCGCCGTCCGTCCACTTCGATCGGTCGGTGGCGCTGTTCGACCCACCCCTCAGGGTGGTCATGGGGAAAGTCGTATCCCTCGCCGTGGCCGAGCTGGGCAGCCCCCCGGTAGTGGGCGTCACGCAGATGCATGGGCACTTCGCCGGTACCCGCCGCTCGAGCATCAGCCTCAGCGGCCCCTAGGGCGGTAGTCACCCGATTCGACTTGGGGGCGGTGGCCAGGTGAACCACAGCCTGAGCCAGGTTCAGTTTGGCCTCGGGCAGACCTACGAACTCGACCGCGCGGGCGGCCGCATCGGCCACCACCAAGCCCATCGGGTCGGCCATACCCACGTCCTCGCTAGCCAAGATGACCAGCCGACGAGCGATGAACCGGGCGTCTTCCCCAACGTCGAGCATCCGCGCCAGCCAGTAGAGCCCCGCGTCGGGGTCCGAACCTCGAATGCTCTTAATGAAGGCACTGATGACGTCGTAATGGGCATCCCGTCCGTAGCGCAGGGCCTTGGTTCCCAAAGCGGCCTCGGCATCTGCCAGCGTCACCCGGGCTGTCGAGCCGGCCGCTGACGGATCCTCGGCCGACCGCCCGGCGGCCAACGCCGCAGCCACCTCGAGGCTGGTCAGGCCATGTCGTCCATCGCCGGCCGCCCTGTCCACCAGGAGGTCCAGTGCATCGTCGTCGGCCTCGACTGTCTCGACTGTCAACCCTCGCTCCAGGAGACGGCGCAGCGCCTCAGGACCTAGCGGTTCCAGCCGAAACAACGTAGAACGCGACAGCAACGGAGCATTCACCTCAAAGAACGGGTTCTCGGTGGTGGCGCCGATGAGCACTAGGAGGCCTGACTCCACCGATGGCAGGAGGGCGTCCTGCTGGGCCTTGTTAAACCGATGGACCTCGTCGAGGAACAGGATGGTGCCCACATCGCGCTCACCGAGCCGAGTCTGCGCAGCGGCCACGAGTTCCCGGACGTCCTTCACGCTGGCGTTGACCGCCGAGAGCTCCGCGAACTCCTGGGCGGTGATCCGAGCAATCAGCCTGGCCAGTGTGGTCTTGCCCGTGCCCGGTGGCCCCCACAGCACAACCGACGACAACCGGTCAGCCTCGATTAGTCGCCGCAAGGGTCCGTCGGGGCCCAGCAGGTGCTCCTGGCCGACGACGTCGTCCAGCCGGGTGGGCCGCAGGCGGTCGGCGAGCGGCGCCCGACGGGCCAGACGGTCGGTCGCCGCGCTAGTGAAGAGGTCCCCTGACACGCCCGGACGGTACCCGGCAACCCATCTCCTCAGAAATAGGGGCCCACAAAAACAGGCCTATTCCACGGGGGGTAGCACTCGCAGTCCGAGTTCCTCAAGGTGTCGATCGTCGATGGGCGTCGGAGCGCTGGTCAACGGATCGGCGCCCGACTGAGTCTTCGGGTAGGCAATGACCTCCCGAATGTTCTCCTCACCAGCCAGAATGGCCGTCAGGCGGTCCATGCCGAAGGCGAAGCCGGCATGCGGCGGCGCGCCGTATCGGAAGGCGTCGAGCAAGAACCCGAACTTGGCGTGCGCCTCCTCCGAACCGATGCCCAGGATGGAGAAGATCTTCTCCTGGACGTCGCCCTGATGAATACGCACGCTGCCCGAGCCGAGTTCCCAACCGTTCAGCACCAGGTCATACGCCTGCGATCTGACGTCTAGCAGGTCGCCACGATCGAGCGCCTCGAAGTCCTCTTCGTGCGGCATGGTGAACGGGTGGTGGGCAGGAATGGGATTGCCACCCTCGTCGAGCCCTTCGAACAGCGGAAAGTCGACCACCCACAGAAAGTGCAGTCCACCCTCGGTGACCGGTGGACGGCCCAGTTCAAGGCGTAGCAGACCCAGGACGTGGCGAACTGCCCGTCGCTCATCGGCCACCAGCAACAGCAGGTCGTCGGCCTCGGCTTCCAACGTCATGGCCAGCGCAGCCTTCTCGTCATCAGTCAAGAACTTGGCCACCGGCGAATCCAGGCCGTCGGCGGTCACCCGCATCCATACCAGGCCCTTAGCACCCCACCGCTTGCACTGCTCGGTCAGGTCGTCGAGTCGGCTACGTGATACATCGGCACCACCCGGCACCCGGATGCCCTTCACGCATGGCGCCTGAAAGGCTCGGAACTCGGTGCCAGAGAACACTTCGGTCAGCTCAACGAGCTCCATGCCGAAGCGGATATCGGGCTTGTCGGACCCGAAGCGCTCCTGGGCCTCCTGCCACGACATCTTCGGGATCTCGCCCGGCCCCTCACCGGTCACCGTCTCGACGGCAGCCGACACGGCATACGAGATGAAGGACAGGACATCATCCTGGGACACGAAACTGGCCTCGGCGTCCAGCTGCATGAACTCGAACTGCCGGTCGGCTCGGAGGTCTTCGTCCCGCAGGCACCGGGCGATCTGGTAGTAACGGTCGACCCCGCCGACCATGCACAACTGCTTGAAGATCTGGGGGCTCTGAGGGAGGGCGTAGAACGAACCGGGCTCCTTGCGTGACGGGACCACAAAGTCCCGTGCCCCCTCCGGCGTACTGGCGATGAGCATCGGCGTCTCAACCTCGACAAAGCCCTGCTCCTCCATGGCTCCCCGCACTGCGCTGGTCACCCGGGCCCGGACCTCCAGATTGCGCTGCAGGCGAGGACGGCGTAGGTCCACGTAGCGGTACCGCAAGCGCAACACTTCGTCGACGTCAGTGCGCTCATCCAGGGGGAAAGGCGGCGGCTCGGCGGCAGACAACACGGTTACCTCGGCGGCGTCGACCTCCACAGCGCCCGTGGCCAGCGAGTCGTTTGCCGTGTCAGCGGGTCTCTCACGTACGGTGCCACTGACCTGCAGCACGTACTCGCTACGCAGGTCATGGGCGCCGTCGACCACCAACTGGACAACGCCTGAGCGGTCCCGGAGGTCAACAAAGGCCAGGTGTTCACCATGCTCACGCCGCCGATCGACCCAACCACAGAGGGTCACCGTACGGCCCACGTCGTCGACCCGGAGGTCGCCACAACGGTCGGTTCGCATGGAGGTGGAGTAGTCGGTCAACGTAGCCTCGTTCGCAGGGTCTGGATCATCTGGTCCCGGGTGACGGTCTCCTGCCCGCCGTCACCCCGAAGGTCTCGCACGGTCACCGTGCCGGCTTTCTTCTCGTCCTCGCCCACAATGACCGCCAATGCCGCGGCGCTTCGATCGGCGGCTTTCATCTGGGCCTTCATCGAACGGCCGTCCCACGCCCGGTCGGCCCGCAGGCCGTCGACACGGATCAAGTCGGTCAGCACCATGGCCTCATCGCCGCCAGTGACGTCCACCACGAACACGTCAACGGTCGACGCTGGCGCGTCGAACACGCCCTCGGCGTCACAGGCCATCAGCGTACGATCCACCCCAAGGGCGAAACCCACACCCGGTGTCTCCGGTGCCCCCATTTCGGCGGCCAGACCGTCGTACCGGCCGCCACCCCCCACCGCGTTCTGCGCGGCGTCCAACGCCTCGGCAGCGAACTCGAAAGTAGTGCGCACGTAGTAGTCAAGGCCGCGGACCAGATGGGGCGAGATCGTGTACGGCACATCAACGGAGTCCAGTGCTGCTGTCACGCCTGCGAAGTGGGCTGCAGCATCGCCAGAAAGGTGGTCGAGCATGCGGGGGGCTGCGGCTATCAGCGGGGCATCGACCTCGCGCCGGGAATCCAACACTCGAAGCGGGTTGGCCTCCAAAGTGGCCCGTGACTCCTCGCTAAGGGCGTCCTGGTCGACCGTGAAGTGGATCCGCAGCGCCTCGATGTAGCGGGCCCGGTCGTCGGCGCTGCCCAGCGAGTTAACCAGCAGCGTCACCCGACGGAGCCCCAGACGCTCGTAGAAACGCCACCCCAAGGCGATGACCTCGGCATCGAGGTGCGGATCAGTCGGTCCTAGGACCTCGACGCCCACCTGTTCGAACTGCCGAAACCGGCCCTTCTGGGCCCGCTCGTAGCGGAAGTTAGGTCCGGCGTACCAGGCCTTATGCGGCAGGGTCGGCCGGTGCTCGGCGAACGCCCTAACCACCGAGGCGGTCTGTTCGGGCCGTAGAGCGATGATGCGACCAGCCTTGTCCTCAAAGGAGTACATCTCCTTGCGGACTACGTCGGTGGCCTCGCCGAGTCGCTGGAAGACCTCCACGTGTTCGAACATCGGCGGGATGACCTCGAGGTACCCCGCCGAGCCCACAACCTCGCTGAACACTTGGACCAGGGCGCGCCATCGAGCCGAATCCGGCCAGAGAATGTCGCGGGTGCCCTTCGGGGCGCGGAAGACGTGATCGGACACGATGGAAGAGGCTACCGGCGGGCCAGCCGGCACTCGCCGGACATCAGGCGGTCAGGCGCCGCCGGAATTGCCGACCGGATCGACATCTGGATCGCTGGTGGTGTCGGGCGCTCCCTGGACCGCTCGGCGTACGTCGTACACCGAGTCGATTCGTCGGAACATGCGCAGCAGGGTCTCGAGGTGGGCCGGGTCTCCTATCTCGAAGTCGAATCGCATGGTGGCCACCCGGTCGGCACCGCTGGTCGAGGTGATGGTCGACAGCACGTTGACGTGGTGGTCGGCCAGCACCCCGGTGATATCCCGTAGCAATCCCGGACGGTCCAACGCCTTGAGCACTACCGAGACCACGAAGTGTCCGGAGGTCTCACCGTCCCAATCCACCTCGATAAGCCGGTCATCCTGTTCAACCGTGAGCGACACGGCGTTCGCACAGTCCGCCCGATGCACGCTGACGCCGCGCCCCTTGGTCACGAACCCCATGATCTCGTCGGGTGGTACCGGGGTGCAGCAGCGGGACAACCGCACCAACATGTCGTCCAGCCCCTCAACGTGAACCCCTACTCGACTGGGGTCCTGCCGGGGTCGACGGGTCTTGATCGGGACAACGGCAATACCGTCTCCACCGTCGGGCTGCAAAAGGCGAGCCACCCGTCCGACCAGCGACCGGGCGGACACGTGATGCTCGCCAACCGCCGCGTACAGCGTGTCGGGTTCGTGGTAGTTCATGGAGGCAGCCACCTCCGCCAACTCAGGACCCGCGAGCACCTCGCGAATGGTCAGTCCCGCCCGACGAAGCTCACTGGTGAGTTCCTCGTGGCCAGCGTCGATGGCCTCGGTCCGTCGCTCCTGGGAATACCAGTGCTTGATCTTGCTGGACGCCCGGTGGGTGACCACGAACTGCAGCCAATCCCGACTGGGGCCCGCTCCGGCCTGACGAGAAGTCACCACCTCGACGGTGTCGCCGGTGACAAGGCCCGTCTCCAGAGGAACCAGACGCCCGCTCACCTTGGCGCCCATGCATGCGTGTCCGACATCGGTATGGATTGCGTAGGCGAAGTCCACCATCGTGGCCCCCAGCGGCAAGGTGACGACCCGCCCCTTGGGGGTGAAGACGTAGATCTCGTCTAGTTCCAAATCGGTCTTGAGGTTGGCCATGAAAGTGCCGGGGTCCTCGGTCTCGGCCTGCCACTCCACGATCCGACCCAGCCAGGCCATCTCGTCGCTCGGCGACTGGGCCTTGTAATCCCAGTGGGCGGCTACCCCGTGTTCGGCCCGGGCGTGCATCTCGTGGGTACGCACCTGGAACTCCACCTGTTTGCCCTGGGGTCCGACGACCGTTGTGTGCAGCGACTGGTACAGGTTGAACTTGGGCATTGCCACGTAGTCCTTGAACCGGCCCTGCACCGGCTTCCACGTGGCGTGGATGGTGCCCAGCGCGGCATAGCAGTCGCGCACGTTCTCCACGATGACCCGCACTCCGACCAGGTCATGGATCTCGTCGAAGGGCCGCCCTTTCACGATCATCTTCTCGTAAATGCTCCAGAGCTGCTTCGGCCGACCGTCGACGTCGCCGGTAATTCCCACCTCGCCAAGGCGTCCCTCCACTTCACCGATCAGTTGAGCGAGGTAGAGGTCCCGCTCGGGTGACCTGTCCTGGACCATCTGGTCGATCTGGCTATAGCGCTTCGGGTGGAGGGTGGCCAGCGCCAGGTCTTCGAGCTGGTCCTTGACCTCCTGCATGCCCAGCCGGTTGGCCAACGGGGCGTAGATGTCCAACGTCTCCTGGGCTACGCGCTCCTGTTTGTGTTCAGGGAGCGCTGCCAAGGTACGCATGTTGTGCAGTCGATCGGCCAATTTGATGATCAGCACCCGGAGGTCCTTGGCCAAAGCGACCAGCATCTTGCGCACGCTGGCCGCTTGCTGTTCTTCTCGCGTGTCGAAGTGGAGGCGCTCTAGCTTGGTGACGCCGTCCACTATCAACCTGACGTCGGGGCCAAAGTCCTGCTCGAGATCCTCCAGCGAGATCGACGTATCCTCCACCGCGTCGTGGAGAAGGGCAGCGGCCACCGTCACGTCGTCAAGCCCCTGGCGGGCCACGATGGTGGCCACCGACAGCGGGTGGTGGATATACGGCTCACCCGACTTTCGGGTTTGACCAGAATGGGCGGCCAGCGCCACCTGGTAGGCACGCTCGATCATCGACGTGTCCGACCCACTGTGGTGGGCCAGGTACTCGGTCAGTAGCGCCGACGTCTCGTCGACCACCTCGCGGGGTCGGCGACGCCACGGGAGTACCCGGGTCATGGTCGCCATGCCTCCACGGTAGCCGTGGAGCCCTGTCGGGCCGTAGGTATGGGGTCAGCGCTTCTTCTTGCGCGGTCGGGGCGGCACGCCACCACCCGACGGGGCGGTCATAGCCGGCCGGCGCTTGGCCGGTCCTCCACCAGGTGCCCGGCGCGGGGCCGCCCTGGTGTCAGCCGCTACGACGTCGCTCCGTTCAATGGTCCGCGTATGGGTCGTCGAGTCGTCGGCGCCGTCGCCGTCCAGCCTGCCCCGGACCTTGTCGCCGATCAGACGCCACCGCTCCTCGCGCTCCTTAAGCGCCGAGACCAACGACGCGGCCAGGAAGAGCGATGAGTAGGAACCGACCACGATGCCCACCATCAGAGCCACGGCGAACTCGCGCAGGGTGGTTGCTCCCATGACCACCGACCCCACGAGAAGCATGGAAAGGACCGGAATGGCCGAGGTGACACTGGTGTTGATGGATCGCATGGCCACCCGATTCAGCGCCAGGTTCATGAGTTCTGGGTAGGTGTAGCGCTCGGTAGCACCCAGACGACCCACGATCTCACGCACCTTGTCGTAGACCACGATCGTGTCGTAGAGCGAGTAGCCCATAATGGTCAGGAAGGCGATGACGGTCGCCGGGGTGATCTCGAACCGGAACACCGAGTAGACGCCGACGCTCAACACGATGTCATGGGCTACGGCGACCAACGCACCTAGAGCCATCTTCCACTCAAGGCGGACCGCTATGTACAGGGCCACCACGACGAAGAACACGATCAGGGCGGTCACTGCCTTGTCGGTGACCTCCTCGCCCCAGGTGGGCCCGACCTGCTCGAAGGCCACCACCGGACCTAACCCAGCGATCAGCTCGTCACGGATCTCGACGGCTCGCGTCGGATCCTGCACGTCGGACCGGATCAGCACGATGTCGTCATCGACCAACTGGATGCGTGCCTCGGGATAACCCAGGTCGGCCACGAACTCACGGGTGTCAGCCACCGTCGCGTCGGGTGCCCGGACCTCGTACGAGGTGCCTCCCTCGAAATCCAGGCCCAGGTTCAGACCAAGGATGGCGAAGGACAACAACCCGACGACCACGATCGTGATCGAGCCAACGATGGCTGGGCGCCAAAGGGCCGGAAAGTCGATCGGCGACTCGCCACGGTAGAGAGCACGCAGGGTCTTCATGCGCTGACCTCCGCATTGGCAGACCGGCGGGCCGGTACGGCCCCCGATGCGGGCAGACCGAACCGTTCAGGATGTTCGGCGAACCAGCGAGTGCCCGCCAACAGGCGGACCATCGGCCCCATGAAGAAGTAGGTGGCCACCAGGTCGAGGATGGTTGCCAGTCCCAGGTAGAGGGCGAAGCCTCGAACCGCCCCCACGGTCAGGGCCCAGAGCAGGCCCGCACCTATGAGCGAGGCCAGGTCGGCCTTAACGATGGTGGAGAAGGCGATCGGAAAGCCCCGATCAACCGACGACCGGGCTGTCCGCCCGTCACGAACGTCCTCCTTGAGGTGTTCGAAGTAGACGACGTTGGAGTCCACCGAGACGCCGATGGCCACGATCAGCCCGGTGACGCCGGCCAAGGTTAGGGCCAGCCCGGACTGGGTGCCTAGATGGGCCACGATTGCCCACAGAAGAGCGCCGGAGATGGCGAGGCTGGCCAAGGCCACCAATCCGAGGATCCGGTAGTAGCCCACGATGAACACGGCGACCAACAAGAGGCCCACCAGGCCGGCCACCACACCGGCCCGCAGTGAATCCTCGCCGATGGTGGCCGACACCACACGGGTGTTCTCTGGCTCGAGTTCGACCGGCAGAGCCCCGTACCGGAGAGCAAGGGAAACGTCGTCCGCCTCGGCCTTCTCGAACCCACCGGATATCAGGATGGCGTCGTGTTGGAACTCGGGAGCCCGGATGGACGGGGCGGTCACCACCTGGCCGTCCAGCACAATGGCCAGACGGCCGTTGGGGGAACCCTCTACCCGGGGACAAGTCGGGTCACCGGCGAAACACCGGGCGGCGATGTCGTTGAAGCCGTCCACGCCGACCGACCCCTTGTGGAGGTCGAGGCCTACCTGCCACTGGTAATCGATGAACAGCGGGTTGGCGTCCGCTATGGCTTCGCCAGTCAGGACCGAGGGTCCCAAGAGGTACCGCTGGCCGCTGGCGTCGCCCCGTAGCCCCAGCACAACGAAGTCCTCGATGAGGTCGTCCTCCGGATCGGTGTAGCCGTTGGTGCCGATGGCCGGCACAACAGCACCGGATTCGACCTCTGAGCATGCGGCATGGATCCCCGACCACGAGCCAACAGCCAGCGCCTCGGGTCGAGCCGTGTTACTGATCCCACACACCGGGCGGAACCGGAGTTCGGCAGTGGTTCCCACAAGGGAGAGAGCCCGCTCCTGGTCGTCGACCCCGGGGAGCGAAACCATCACCCCGGTCTCGGTTCTGGAGATCTCCGGTTCAGCGACTCCTAGGCCGTCGACCCGGTCCCGGATGATCGACACCGCCTGATCGAGCATCTCCTCGGTGGCAGGCTCTGTGGCCGCCAGACGAACGGAGACGCCACCCTGTAGGTCCAGACCCAGCAGGGGTTCGTTACCCCAAACCACGGTCATGACCGAGGCCAGGATGCTCACCGAAAGGATGCCGGTTAGCAGGGCGAGTTGGCGACGGGGCATGGAACGGCTTTGACCGGTCTCAGGTAGTCGGTCCGT